>LSQX01007982.1_pt1 | contig 113386 bp, 108 predicted proteins | sample 654561 | NCBI WGS metagenome assembly LSQX01 (sample SAMN04489861, study PRJNA283612) | anaerobic digester metagenome | isolation source: 4 biogas reactors fed with cattle manure at either 37C or 55C with and... | place: Denmark: Kongens Lyngby | collected 2014
AAGGCGGTGGTTCTGGCCGCCGGCATGGGGCAACGCCTGCGTCCGATGACGCTCTATTTTCCCAAGCCGCTGATGCCGCTGGGCGGCGAGCCGCTGATCGAGCGGAGTCTCCGCCAACTGGAAGGGTGGGGGATACGCCAGATCGCGGTCAACCTGCACTGGCAGGCGGGCACGCTGCACGACTATCTGGAGGCACGGCCCGGGCCGACGCGCTTCATCTACTCCTACGAGCCGCGCCTGCGCGGTACCGGCGGGGCATTGCAGGCCTTCCGGGATTTTCTGCAGGACGAGCCGTTCTGGATCGTCAACGCCGACATCGTCTGGCAGGTGGCACCGGGAGCGCTGCTGCGTGCCGGGCGCGACGGTGACGCATTGGCAGCGCTCTGGCTGGTGCCGGAGCGGGGACCGCGGACGGTCGAGACCGCTGCCGATGGCCGCATCACCACCTTCCGCAGCGCGCACCGCGGGGCGCCCGGTACCGCGACCTTCAGCGGCGTGCAGCTCGTAGCGCCGCGGCTGCTCAAGTACCTGCCGGATGATCCCGAACAGCCCGTGTCACTTGTGGAACTCTACGAGGCGGCCATGCGTGACGGCGAGCGGGTGCTGGGCGTCACGGGCGGCACGCGCTCCGTCTGGGACGATGCCGGCACGCTGCCGGACTACCTGCGCCTGCGGAAGCGTTTCCGACGCAAGCGCCGCCCGACGGCGTCCTGGCAGCCGCTGGCGCTGCCGTTCAGGGCCGGGGCGGATAACGAGGTGTGGTACGAGGCCGCCGCCTGGCCAGAACCGGCTCTGGCACCGCTCCTCTCGGACTCACCCTTCCCGCTGGCCGGGACCAGGGTGAACCCCTTGCCGCTGCGGGGCTCGGACCGCGTCTTCCTGCGCATCAAATCGGGAGCCTCGACGGCGATTTTTGTGCATTACGGCACGTTACGCGAGGAGAATATGCGCTATGCGGGCCATGCGCGCCTGCTGCGCGAGGCAGGGCTGGCGGTACCGCGTGTGCTGGCCGAATCGCGCGGGAACCGGGCTCTGCTGCTCGAAGATGTCGGCAAGGAAAACCTGCTTGACCTCCAGCTCCGCTCGCCGGGGGAAACGGAGCGGCTCTACCGCAGGACGCTGGATCAGGTGGTGCTGCTGCACACCAATGCCACCCAACTGGCCCGCAGCCGCGGACTGGCGATGGAGCCGCCCTTCGACCGGAGGCTTTTCGACTGGGAACGCGACCTCTTCCTGAACCAGATTGTGCGCAACCGGCACAGGGCGGATGCCGCGGTCAACACCAAAGTTATCGCGGATTACGACCGCGTGGCGCAGGTGCTGCAGGAGAGGGGGGAAGGGGTGGTGGTACACCGCGATCTGCAGTCGACCAACATCATTTTCAAGGGACGCCGCCTCTCGCTAATCGATTTCCAGGGCATGCGCTACGGCCCGGCGGTCTACGATCTGGCCTCGCTGCTTTGCGATCCCTATGCCAAGCTGCCACCTGATCTGCGCAAGCGACTGCTGGACTACTACGCGCGGCGCATTGGCGCGAAGAAGGGCGTGGTGCAGCGGTTCTTTCCCTTCGGCGCGGTACAACGCCTCACGCAGGCGCTGGGCGCCTATGGCAGGCTGACGGCGCTGGGACTGGACGAATGGCAGCGGCATATCGTACCTGCTTCGGCACTGCTGGCCGAGATGGCCGGCCAGTGCGGGCTCGAGGCGATCCGCCAGTTGGCCATAGATACCTTGCAGCGCGAGCAGCAGGGGAAGTTCTAAAGTCCGATACTTGACCTTCTTAGGCGCATTTAGTATAAAGCGTACTGTTTTCGATCGGGGGCGCTTAGCTCAGTTGGTTAGAGCGCTACTTTCACACGGTAGAAGTCACAGGTTCGAATCCTGTAGCGCCCACCATTCTTTTTGATAGCAAGTTTAATGCAAACAGGGCGCGGGATTGCGCCTTATATTACGCCGTATTCAACGTCGCATAATATATGTTATGTAAACTTGGCGCGACAAAACGACGCAGCAACAAGTTTTCTTGAAAATTGCTACCGCGTGGTGTCGTAATACTGCTTGACACGTTTTCCGTCGCGATCGAGCTCGATGATCACCACATCGAGGTCGTTCTGCGCGAAACGGCGGATCAGGTTCTCCGCCCGTCGGCGGTTGGTCATCTCGATGCTGTTGACCGACCGCACAATGTCGCCTTCGCGCAAGCCGACCGCCGCGAAGAAATCGGCTTCGCCCTCGATCGTCACACGGTAGCCCTCGATGCTGCGCTCCTCGTTGTAGACCGGCGCCAGCGAGTCGAAGACCTTGACCAGGCGTTCCGGCCGATCCAGCAGCTCCTGATAGTAATCCATTATGGCACTGCGGCTGAAGGTCCAGCTATTGGTACCCGTCTGCGTGCCGCCGAAGCGTTCAAGCCCCGCACCACCGGCACGGTTGCTTGCGGATGCCGCAATCCCGCCAACCGTTGCACTGGCCGGCCCCGGGCCGCGCTGACCGTCACGGCGCAGGCATTCATCGCCATCCGGGCCGCTTACCCAGACCTCGGCACTTGCGATTGATTTGACCGTGACGGACGGTTCCAGCTCATCGCCGACACGCAGCCGGCGCTGCCAGCCTCTGGCTTTTTCCTCGATGAAAGCGACCGATTTGGCGGCATCGGACTGGAGCATGACACCCACCAGACGGTAGCGATCCGCGATCCCTTCCCTAGTGGCAGCCTTCACAGGTTCGTCCACCGGCTTGAAAAGAGATGCATAGCGGACATCAAGCGGTATCCCGTGCCAATCTACCTCGTAAAACGAGGCACGCCCTGGGTTCTCATTTTTGAGAATGGCGTTTTCGTCAAGTTTACGGATAGAACGCAAGGCACTGGCGGCCGAAATCAGCGCCAGCAGCAGCGCGCCGATGGTCAGCGCGCGGAAAAGATGCGCATGTCGTCGTGAAAAACTCATAAGCCGGATTCTGTAAGCCTGCGTGCAGGTTCAGGTCATTTATCTACGCGATCAACCCGAAAACGCCTCCCGCGAACGGGAACGGTGCGGGCCGCACCCTCGTTTTCCTATTTGATCTTGCTCCGGGTGGGGTTTACCTGGCGACAGGGCTCTCACCCGGTCCGGTGGTCTCTTACACCACCTTTTCACCCTTGCCTCCGACGAGCGTCGAAGGCGGTTTGTTTTCTGTGGCACTGGCCCGCGGGTCACCCCGGGTGGGTGTTGCCCACCACCCTGCTCTGTGGAGTCCGGACTTTCCTCGACGCTGACAGGAGCGCCGCGATCGCCTGGCCGCCTCGTCCAGCGTCCCATTCTATCGGGCTTTCCATCGCGCTGCGGTCAGTGCGGCGACGGCCTCAGCAACTCGGGCGGACGACGTCCTTTCCGTACGCGCGGGCGCCGATAGCCGTCACCGGGGCGCGCGGGCCCGGTGTTTCGTTCTCGTTCCCGATGGCATAGAACACCAGCTCGTGTTCACCGGCCCGGACGAACGGCACCATGAGCCTGCCCCCGACGCTGTCGCGCTCCTCGAACTCCAGGTCCGTGCCGTGAAAGAAGGCGATCTCCTCGATGGCCATGCCGACCCGAGCTCCATCGGCTGTCGCATGGACGGAGTTGCCCAGCCAGATTTCGGCCAACCGGTCCTGGTCGTCGAACACGAGGTCGATCCCCTCCTGGCGCAGTGCCGGGCTGGACCCCCACCGGTCGCAGTGGGGGAGACGTGCGACCCAGCCGTTCGACTCCCCGTCGGGCACGGTCATGCCCAGCTCCAGCGGGCCCAGGCTCTGCGCGGTCAGCTGCCAGGCGGCGCGCTCGGGTGCCCCGGTCGGGCCGGCGTACGGCGTCGGAGAACTCGTCACCAACGGTTCGGCGGTTGGTGTGGGCGTGGGCGTGACCTGCGGCTCGGTGGAGTCGCCGCCCGGTTCGCCCGCGCCCCCGGAGCAACCCGACAGGAGCCCGACGATGGCCATCCCAGCCAGGACCCGGCGCACGGTCAGCATCCCTCGATCACCGGGGTGCCGTGCGTGCGGGCGAGGATCGCTTTGATCTGCTGATCCTTCCCGGGATCCACTTCGACGAACAGCAGCTCATGCTCGTCGTCCACGACGAACCACGCGGGCAATCGGCCTCCGGCGCCTTCACGTTCCTCGGTGCGCAGGTCCTCCCCATAGGCCTTCTGCACGTCCTCCAGTGAATCGCCGGGCTTGATCCCGGCGGCTGTCCCGAAGGTCGGTTCGTGCACCCAGATCTCATAGAGCCGATCGTCCAGGAACGTCAGGCTGAGCCCCTGATCGATGAGCGCCGGGGACGCATCCCAGCGGTCGCACACCTCGCTGCGGGCCGCCCAGCCATGGGCCTGTGCTTCGGCGAGAGACATGCCGATCCGGATCGGGCCCACTCCGTCGGCCTCGATCATCGCGTCGGCCAGGCTGGTCGCCTGATCACCGGGATCATCCGTGCCGTCGGCTGTCTCGACCTCTTCGGTGATCTCGGTCGGCGCGGCGGGAGTCTGCGTCGGTGCGGGCGATTGGGCGGGGGTCGCATCCGGGGTGGCGCTGCAGCCGGCCAGGAGGATCACCGTGAAGGCTGCGGCGAGACCGGGGCGAAGCCTGTGCATGGGGAACTCCTGATCGTCCGAACCTGATGGCCAACCTTAACGGACTTCAGTTCGCCGGGTTCACCCCAGCGCCCCTGCTCCGGAAGGCCGGGTGGCTCGTCGACCACCCGCGGTCAGCGCGACCGCGGGGTCAGGGCAGCGTCAGGATCTCGGCGCCCCCGGGAGTAATGACGACCGTGTGCTCCCACTGTGCAACGCGGGACAAGTCGTTGGTCACCACGGTCCAGCCGTCGTCCCAGACGTGCCAGTCGATGCCGCCGAGCGCGATCATCGGCTCGATCGTGAAGGTCATGCCGACCTCGATGACGTCGTCGAACTGCTTCGCGTCGTAGTGCGGGATGACAAGGCCGGAGTGGAAAGCGGTGTGGACGCCGTGGCCGGTGTAGTCCTTCACCACCCCATAACCGAAGCGCTTGCCATAGGCCTCGATGACCTTGCCGATCACATTCACCTCACGCCCGGGCTTGGCCGCACGGATGCCGCGCATCATTGCTTCGTGCGTGCGCTCCGACAGCAGCCGGGACTCCTCATCGACGTCCCCGGAGAAGAACGTTGCGCAGTTGTCGCCGTGGACACCGTCGTAGAACGCGGTGAGGTCGATCTTCACCAGATCGCCGTCCTCGAGCGGGCGGGCGTCCGGGATGCCGTGGCAGATGACCTCGTTGATCGACGTGCAGATCGACTTCGTGAAACCGCGATAGCCGACCGTCGACGGATAGGCCCCGTGGTCGCAGATGAACTCGTGGGCCTTGCGGTCGATCTCGTCGGTCGTGACACCGGGCTCGACCAGCGTGCCGGCATAGGCCAGCGCCTGCGCGGCGATCCTGCCGGCCACCCGCATCTTCTCGATGGTCTCCGCGCTCTGCACGTGGGAGCCGCGATAGGGCTTCGGCGCAGTGAGGCCCACATAGTGTGGGCGGGGGATGTGCGCGGGAACGGGCAGGCGCGGCGAGACGGGATAGGGCTTGAGAGCGGTCACGACGCCACATCCTATGCTGGGTGTCCCGGAGGACAACCGCTCTGGGCCGTCGGCAGGAGGAATGCTATGGCTGCGGAGAACGAATACTACTTCTGCTTGAAGCACCGCGCCGTCGAGCCGTGGGACGGCTGCAAATCGACGGATCGCTTGGGTCCGTTCGCCACTCGTGCTGAAGCGCAGGCCGCGCTGGAGCGGGTTGCCGCACGCAATGAGGAGTGGGAGAACGACCCGAAGTGGAACGACGACGAGGACGACGACGATTGACCGGATTCAGGGCGCGGCCAGACCGGCCTCGGCACGGTTGAGAGCGTCGGCGGCTGCGGTGTTGGGCCGCGATACCCGCACATAGACGGCAAGCGATTCCGGGCCTCCGGCGTCGGCGATCAGGACGCGGAAATCGTGAGTGGTGCCGTCCCGCGTGGTCCGTCCGGTGCGCTCGTGGGCTTGCGTGGTCCCGGGAATCGTGACAAAAGCGGCCTCGGTCACCTGCAGGTCGGAGTCGGCGTACGCGCGGGCCAGGCACGCGGTCACCGTGCCGCTTGCCTGTTCGGTCGTGTGATAGGGCTCCTCGATCCGTACGGCCCCCACTCCTGCCCACGACGCGTCCGTGGGGGAGTCCACCAGTGCGACATCGAAGGCATACGGCATGCGGGCCGGGTCGCCGAACGGAAGGTCGGTGGGCAGTGGCAGTGACAGGCCGCCCCCGTTGAGCCGGCCGGGTTGGGAGTCACTGCCCCGGAACTCTGGTTCGCCGACATGGCAGAGCTCCTCGGCGATCAGGCCGGGCCGTACGCCGGCCGGTGCCGACCGGGTCCCCTGTCCCGTGGCAGAGCTGGTGGGGAGGGACGGGGCAGACGAGGTTCTCACCTGCGACCACAGGGGTGCGATCAACGCGAGGCCGATCACCATCGCACCGACCGCGATCACGCTGACGGCAATCACGGGAATCAGCCACGCGGGACGCCCAGTTCTCACGGCGTACTCCTCTGTCCGGCCGACGATCGCTGCACTGACCCTAACGGCACAACAAGGGGTTCGGAGGGGTCGTAACCCGACTGAAACACGGGGCGGGGCAGACTGTGTCCATGGACAAGCAGACCGAGTTCGTGTTGCGCACGATCGAGGAGCGGGACATCCGTTTCATCCGGCTCTGGTTCACGGACGTGCTGGGCTTCCTCAAGTCCGTGGCCATTGCGCCGGCCGAGCTCGAGGGCGCCTTCGAAGAGGGCCTCGGCTTCGACGGCTCGGCGATCGAGGGCTTCGCCCGCATCTATGAATCCGACATGGTGGCGCACCCCGACCCCTCCACCTTCCAGGTCCTGCCGTGGCGCGCGTCGAACGATGAGGGCGGCACCGCCCGCATGTTCTGCGACATCACCCTGCCGGACGGCTCGCCGTCCTATGCCGATCCCCGCTATGTCCTCAAACGTGCGCTCGGGAAGGCCGCTGATCTGGGGTTCACGTTCTATACCCATCCCGAGATCGAGTTCTTCCTGTTCGAGAAGGCGCTGTCGCCCGAGGGACAGCCCGTGCCGATCGACTCGTCGGGATATTTCGACCACACGGTGAGCAACCTGGGGTCGAACTTCCGACGCCGTGCGATCACGACGCTCGAGCAGATGGGCATTTCCGTGGAGTTCTCCCACCATGAGAACGGACCCGGTCAGCAGGAGATCGACCTGCGCTATGCCGACGCCCTGTCCATGGCGGACAACATCATGACGTTCCGGACGGTGATCAAGGAGGTCGCCGAGCACGCCGACATCCGCGCCTCGTTCATGCCGAAACCCCTGAGCGAGCACCCCGGTTCGGGCATGCACACCCATATGTCGCTGTTCAGTGGGGACTCCAATGCCTTCTATGAAGCGGGGGCGCTGTATCACCTCTCGCGCACGGGCAAGCAGTTCATCGCGGGTGTTCTCCGCCATGCGGAGGAGATCTCGGCAGTGACGAATCAATGGGTGAATTCCTACAAACGGCTGGCCTTCGGCGGGGAGGCACCGAGCTACGTCTGTTGGGGGCGCAACAACCGGTCTGCGCTGGTGCGGGTGCCGATGTACAAACCGCACAAGGGCTCCTCGGCCCGCATCGAGTTGCGCTCGATCGACTCGGCAGCCAATCCCTATCTGGCGTTCGCACTCATCTTGAATGCCGGATTGGCGGGCATCGAAGGTGACTATGACCTGCCGGAGGAAGCCGAGAACGACGTGTGGTCACTGACCGAACGGGAACGCCGTGCCCTCGGCATCCGGCCCCTCCCGCGGAATCTCGACGAGGCGATCCGGGCCATGGAGAACTCCGAGCTCGCAGTCGAAACCCTGGGTGAGCACGTGCACGAGTTCTTCCTGCGCAACAAGCGGGCGGAGTTCGACGAATATCGCGCACAGGTCACCCCGATGGAACTGCAGCGCTATCTGCCGGTGCTCTGATCGAGAACGTCCGTCAGAAGAGGGGGAACCACTCCGAGAGGTCCGCCCGCGCACCGCTCGCGGTGAGATGGTTCCACCGCATCGCCTCGAACCAGGTCTCGCGACCCCGACACAGACGGATGAACGGCAGCGGCTGGCACTCGACCACATTGGGCGGAGTGCCGCGGGTGTGGCGGGGCTCGCTCGGGGCACCGCACTGGACAGCGACGAACGGGGCCACTCGGATTTCCACCGATCCACCGGGATGGCGGGTTCGGACGATATCTGCGAGCAGCCGGACAGCGTCGGCGAGATTCGTTCGTGGGACGATCACCGGACGCTGACGGGGGACGGCACGAGTGAGATCGTCGGAGTACAGGACCCACTCCAGACTGAGCAGGCGCAGCACATCGGCCACTTTCAGCGAGACCCGGGTGTGGGAGATGACCTCGGGCAGGTCGGATGCGGAGAGCCGGTGCGCAAGGTCCTGTTGCGTCTGCTGGAACTGCGCGAGGAGCGTTGATCCGGCGTTGTGGTCGGAGATCTCCCGGGCCAGGGTTGCATTGCGGTGACGTTCCAAACCGCTGCTGGCGCAATAGGCCGGGAGCGCCGTGGGCCGCTGGGTGGTGGGGCGGTCGAGCGCCGTCAACACCATGTTCTGACCCACCAACAGCCGCGCGATGACGTCCGTGACCGCCAGGTCGGTGCCCGGAACGCACCGTCCGAATTCCGCGGGTCGCAGGGAGCCCAGGAAATCGAGCAGGTGATGGCCCTGATCGATGACTCCGTTGACCGCGGTTCGCCGCTGCGCTGCAATTCCCACCTGGCAACTCTAGAGCCCGAGTGTGGACCCCAGATTGCTCCGGTGTGAACAAAGCTTGTCCGACCACCGGCCTGCTGCATCCAGATCCGTCCAACTGCACGCGCTGCGGAAAGGCAGCTCGTCGGGGCAACGTGCACGGGTGATGTGGCCGCGGCGGGGGCTCGGCGAAGGGCCGCGGCTAGTAGCCTCGACCTCGTGGCCAGATCGGGGTCGATGACCGGAACATTGGCGCGACGGGGATTCCAGTCGGCCAAACAGGCGGCTGCCCGCTTGGTGGACTGGGATCTCGCGGAGAACCACGCCGCCGTTCTGGTGGAGTTCGCGGCCGCCTCGTGTGATCCGGATCACGCATTCGAGGGCCTGGACAGGATCGCCCGGGACGACCGCACCATCCTCGCCGACCTCGCGGCAGACCCACTGTGGGCGCGGCAGGTTATCGACGTGCTGGCGTCCAGTGCCACCCTTCAGCTCCACCTGGCCGCTCACCCGGCACGACTGGAGGTGCTGAAGGTTGAGGCGAGGCGTGCCTCGGCCGCCGAGATGCGAGCCCGTCTGCTGCGATCGGTCGGGGCGGACCCCGATGAGACCGCCCCCGTGGGGCAGGTGAGCCTCAGCGACGAACTGCGCATGACCTATCGCGATGAGATCGTGCGCATCGCCGCCCGGGATCTGAGCAGCGCCGATCCGATCGGTCTGATGGACGACGTGGCCGGGGAACTCTCGGATCTGGCCGATGCGACAGTGGAAGCCGCACTGGCGATCGCCCGCGCAGAAGTGGGGCCCGACCAGGCCGCCAAGACCCGGCTCGCGATCATCGCGCTCGGCAAGTGCGGCGCGCGCGAACTCAACTATGTCTCCGATGTCGACGTGCTCTATCTGGCCGAGCCGGTGCCGGGACCCGATGGTGAGCCGCTGGTCAGCGCCGATCAGGCCGTGCAGATCGCATCCCGCCTGGCTTCCAGCCTGACCAGGATCTGCTCCGCCCACACCGCGGCCGGCACCATCTGGCAGATCGATGCCGCGCTCCGCCCGGAGGGCAAGGCAGGTCCCTTGGTGCGGACCCTCGCGAGCCACGAGGCCTACTATGCGAAATGGGCCAAGGGCTGGGAATTCCAGGCCATGCTCAAGGCCCGCCCCATGGCGGGCGATCGCGCACTGGGCCAATCCTTCGTCGACATGATCATGCCGCGGGTGTGGCGAGTCGCTGAACGCGACAACTTCGTGCAGGACTCCCAGGGCATGCGGCGGCGCGTGATCGATCACATCCCCGCCAAGGAACAGGGCCGCGAGCTCAAGCTGGGCGAAGGGGGCCTGCGCGACGTCGAATTCTCCGTCCAACTGCTGCAGCTCGTCCATGGCCGGACGGATGAACGCATTCGAGCGAGTGCGACACTGCCCGGGCTCACCGCACTCGTGGATGCCGGCTATGTCGGCCGGGCGGATGGCCGGGAGCTGGGGGAGGCCTATCGCTTCGTCCGCGTACTCGAACATCGCACCCAACTGTTCCGGCTGCGCCGCACCCACCTGCTGCCGACTGCGGAGGCTGATCTGCGGCGCATCGGTCGCAGCCTCGGTCTGTCACCGAGCGAGGTCACCGAGGGCTGGCGCAGGCGGTCGCGCCGAGTCCTGGCGCTGCATCGTCGCCTCTTCTATTCCCCGCTCCTCGAGGCGGTCGCCCGGATTCCCTCCGGAGAGGTGCGGCTCACCACCGAAGCTGCCCGGACCCGACTCCTGGCGCTCGGCTTCCTGGACCCGAAGGCGGCCCTGCAGCACATCGAGGCCATGAGCCAGGGCATGACCAGACAGGCCGAGATCCAGCGCCAGCTCCTGCCGGCGATGCTTGGGTGGTTCGCCGATGGGCCCAACCCGGATGCGGGTCTGCTGGCCTTCCGGCAGGTGTCGGAGGCGCTCGGCACCACGCCCTGGTATCTCCGGGCCCTCCGGGACGAGGGCGCCATGGCGAATTGGCTGGCCCTCATCCTGTCATCGAGTCGCTACCTGACCGATCTGCTCAAGCGCTCGCCCGAGATCCTGCAGATGCTGTCGGATCGCCGCTATCTGAGCCCTCGCCCCAAGTCCGCCCTGGTCCGGGAGATGACGCTCGTTGCGGAGCGCCTCGATGACCCGATCGACGCGATCGACGCAGTACGCGCGGTCCGCCGCAAGGAACTCTTCCGCATCGGTGTGGGCGACGTCCTCAACGTGCTCGATCTCGATCAGGTCGGCCAGGGACTGAGCGATCTTGCGGCGGCCACGATCGATGTGGCGCTGCTCGTCGCCGGTCGGCGTACCCCCACCGTCCCCCTCGGCATCGTCGCCATGGGGCGCTGGGGCGGGGAAGAACTCAACTATTCCTCCGACGCGGACGCCCAGTTCGTCGTGGCCGACGACGACCGGCAGACGATCGATCAGGCGCAGAACCTGATCAAGGAGGTGCGGGCGCTGCTCGCCCGGCCGGGTCCGGAGCCGAAGCTGGAGATCGACGCGGACCTGCGACCCGAGGGCAAGGGCGGTCCGATCGTGCGGTCGTTGGCGTCGTACGCGGGCTATTACGACCGATGGTCCGCCACCTGGGAGGCCCAGGCGCTGGTCCGGGCCAACCATGGGGCGGGCAGCGCGGAGCTCACCGGTCAGCTGCTGGAGCTCATGGATGGCCAGCGGTGGCCCGACGGCGGGCTGACCGCGACCCAATGGCGCGAGATCCGGCGCCTCAAGGCACGCATGGAGAGCGAACGGCTGCCCCGGGGTGCCGATCCGAAACGGCACCTCAAGCTGGGGCCGGGCGGTCTGTCCGATGTCGAGTGGACGATCCAGGCGCTGCAGATGGACAAGGCCCATCTGCACCCCGAACTGCGCACCGCGCGGACGCTGCCGGCCATCGCCGACGCCGAACGGCTGGGGTTGCTGAGTGCCGAGGACGCCGAGGCACTGCGCAACGCCTGGGTGATGGCCTCGCGACTCCGCAACCGCATCACCCTGGTGCGGTCGAAGCCGTCCGACACGCTCCCGCCCGATGCCCGGGAGCTGGCCGCGGTCGCGGTGCTGATGGGGTACGGCGCGGGAGAGGCATCCCACCTGGTGGCCGACTGGCAACGCGTCGCACGCCGGGCCCGCAAGGTGGTCGAGCACTTGTTCTGGGGAGATGACGGATGACCGCAGTGGAAACCGGAGGCGTGGTCCTGCCGGCCGATGAGCAGGGCCGACGCAGCAGCACAGCCCTCGGGCGCACGGTCGTCGGGGATGCGCTCAGGCCCGTCGATCCGATCGGCGCGGAGGCGGCACTCCGGGTGAACGAGTGGCGCAGCGGCTATCTGCCGCACCTTCGTCGTCTGGTGGAGGCGGGGCTGCCGGAGGAATCCGCTGCGGTGTCGATCGCGGAAGCCGGGTTGCGGTCCCTCCACGAGCGGATGCGTGTCGTGACGGCCACGGGTGTCGAGGTGCCGCTGGCCGAGGTGTTCGATCAACCCGCCGGTGAAACAGTGACGACCCGCACCATCACCGGCATCGCGTCGCCCGACACCTTCACGCTCCCCGTGGGCGGTCGTCGGCTCGAGGACGAGACTCTGTTGCTTCAGCTCGATCTGTGGGAACAACGGGGTGCGCTGGAGCCCTCGGCGGCCGAGGCGGTGCGGGAGTTGGCCCATCATCCGGAGTGGCTGCCGCTGCAGGGCCGCCGGGTGGTGGTGCTCGGCGCTGGTGCCGAGATGGGACCGTTGCAGGCGTTGCTGTCCTGGGGTGCCGAGGTGATCGCGGTCGATCTGCCGCGTCCGGACCTGTGGCGCCGTCTGGAGCGGATCGCGGAGGCGAGCGCCGGGACTCTTCATGTGCCACAGATCGGTGACCGCAGCGGCGTGGACCTGCTCCACGACCTGCCTGCGGTGGCCGAGTGGTTGGCGACGTTCGAGGGTCCGCTCGTGCTGGGGAACTATGCGTACGCCGACGGAGCCCTCAACCTGCGCCTCTCGATGGCGACCGATGCGCTGGCGCTGCGACTGATCGGGAGCCGTGAGGACGTGTCGCTGGCCTATCTCGCGACGCCGACGGACGTGTTCGGGGTGCCGGCCGACGTGGTCGAGTTCTCGGCAGCGGCCTATGACCGGGCGCGGATCAAAGGATTCCGCTCTGTGCTCAAGGCTGTCAGCGGTGGCCGGTTGCTGCAGCGGAACTATCGCCCGGGACCCGAACCGGGGGTTGTGGATGCGGTGATTCCCCAGCAGGGGCCGAACTATCTGCTGGCGAAGCGCGTCCAGCGGTGGCGGGCGACGGTGGCGCGGCGCGCCGGCGTACCCGTCTCGCTCCTCGTCGCCCCACCCACCCGCACGCGCTCGGTGACAAAGAACCGGGCGCTGGCGGCGGCCTACGCGGGCGCCCACCACTTCGGTGTCGATGTGTTCAACCCTTCCACCAGCAATGTGCTGATGGCGGGTCTGCTGGTGCACGATCTGCACACGGGGGGAGCGCCGGTGACGGAGCCCTGGCGCGAGGAAGCCCTGAAGGCGGTGCCGGGTGGGCTGTGGCGTGCGGCGTACTCACCCCGCAGTGCGCTCGGACTGGCATTCGTGCTGGGCTGGGGAGTGAGCCGGGCCTAGGAAGGACAGCCATGAAAGTTCAGGCGATCGAGCGTCTGTGTATCGCCGCGGGCCGCTGTCTCGCTGTGGCGGACGACATTTTCGAGCTCGACGAGGACGGATTCGTTGTCGACGGAATCCTCGACGTGCCACCGGGGCGCGAGGAAGCCGTCCGGCAGGCGGTCGTGCTCTGCCCCTCCCGTGCGCTGGTCGTCCTGGAGGACGAGGAATAGCCCGCAGCAGGATGGGTTTGAGGGTCAAGTTGTGGTTGAGGTTCAGGTTACTTTTTTTGTACGCCGCCAGCCGCACGTGACGCTCTGGGCCGCGCCCTGCTTGGACCTACATTGATGTGATTCGCTTGTGCGGCGTTTGAGGGATTCCTGGCACCGCATGCCTTTCTCGAGCCTTGCGGCTTAACGTCTCGACTGACTTGGCCAAAACGTGGTCACACCTTGTCCGGGATCAGCGTGGCGAAAGAGACGATTCGATGAAGCTCCTCAACGGTTTGAGAAGGGGACTGGCGGTTGCGACCGCCACCGCTGTTCTCGGCTCCACCGCGGCCGCGATCGGCACCGTCGTGTCGGGACCGGCCCGCGCCGCCGCGGCTATCGACACATCGAGTCAGGCCGCCTTCATCCGGTCCATCGCACCGCTCGCCCAGGAGGGCCAGCGCGAGTGGAACGTGCCGGCCTCCGTCGCCATGGCCCAGGCCATCCTCGAGAGCGGATGGGGCAAGTCCACGTTGACCACGCGGGGCAACGCCTTCTTCGGCATCAAGTGCTCAACCAACCTTGGGATCTATGCCACGGGCTGCATCAACATGCGCACGCGTGAGGTGTTCAACGGGACACCGACGTTCATCATCGACGGATTCCGTACTTATGACGACCCGACGGATTCGTTCCGCGACCACGGCCGGTTCCTGAACGTCAACAGCCGGTATCGCGCGGCCTTCAACTATCCCGACGATCCCAAGCGCTTCATCGCCGAAGTGCACCGGGCGGGCTATGCGACGGACCCGGCGTACACGGCGATGATCGTGCGGCTGATGGATCAGTTCGACCTCTATCGCTTCGACGTCAAGCAGTCCAAGGCCACGCCGACCCCGACGCCCAAGGCAACACCGAAGGCGACTCCGACGCCGAAGGTCACGCCGACCCCGACGCCCAAGGCAACACCGAAGGCGACTCCGACGCCGAAGGTCACGCCGACCCCGACCTCGAAGGTCACCCCGACCCCGACGCCCAAGGTCGCTCCGACGCCGAGCCCGGAAGTTACCCCGACGCCGGAGGCCACGCCGACCCCGACCCCGAAGGTCACCCCGACCCCGACGCCCAAGGTCACCCCGACGCCGACCCCGGAAGTTACCCCGACGCCGGAGGCCACGCCGACCCCGACCACGAAGGTCACCCCGACGCCGAGCCCGGAAGTTGCCCCGACGCCCAAGATCCCCATGCCAGCCCGGGCAGCGGCGAAGATGCCGGTGAAGTCTGCGACTCCGACTCCGACTCCTATGCCGGCCGAGTCCGCAACACCGACACCGATTCCGGCTCGGGTGGTGGCAGACGTGCATCGGGTGGCATCGACTCCGAGCCCGACGCCGACCAAGGTCCATCCGTCGCCAACGCCACGTGCGGCCAGCCCGACAGGCTCGGTTACGACAGCGCGCGCCGCTACGCCGGAGCCGACCGTTGAAGCGGACACCCTCGAGGCACCCGCCTCCTCGCTGCCGACTGCAGCACCGGTCCCCGGCCCCACGATCGTCCCCAGCCCCACGATCGACCCCAGCCCCATGATCGATGAGGCAACCCCGATGGTCGGCGACTCCGTCACCCCGGATCCGAGCATGGCGCCCGAGCCCACGGCTGCGGAAAGCCCCGCGGCCACGGTTGTTCCGGATGAGCCCGCGCCCTTCGACCCGACGACGGTTCGGTCGGAACAGGAGCAGGATCCGGCCAAGGCCGGTGCCCAGTTCCCCGACGGGGTGCAGGTGCCCGTGACCAGAACCGGTGTCAAGGAGAGCCGCGGCGGCCTTGCCCGGACCGGATGCTGAGGCCGGTCGGCCGAGTCCGGGCCGCTCGGTCGCGTCCTGTGGCTCAGATCCAGCCGAGGCCCTCCGCGATCAGCACGAGGCCGAAGAGCGCGAAGAGGATCGCGGCGCCGTACTTGATCACGCGCTCCGGAAGCTTCTTGCCGAGCACGGCGCCGACGATGATGGCGACGGCATCGGCGAGCACCATCCCGACGGTGCTGCCGATCCAGGTCCCGACCCAGTTCTCCTGAGTCGCCAGGGTCACCGTGGCCAGCATGGTCTTGTCCCCGAGCTCAGCCAGGAAGAAGGCGAGGCCGACGGCGATGATCGCGCGTCCTTTGCTGCGCCTGGCCTTCTCTGCCTCGGCGTCGGTGAGCTCATCACCGCGGAGAGTCCAGGCTGCGAAGCCGAGGAAGGCCAGTCCGGCGATGATGGCGATCCAGTGCTGCTGGGCGGCGAACAAGTCGCCGATGAAGAAGCCGATGCCCACCGACGCCAGGTGCACCAGTGCTGTTGCGACGGTGATGCCGATCAGCACGTCGCGGGCGCGATAGCGGCTGGCGAAGGTCATCGCCATCAGTTGACTCTTGTCACCCAGCTCGGCGACGAAGATGACGCCCGTGCTGAGCAGCAGGGCGTACCAGAATCCGTCCATTGTCCCTCTCCCCACCTGAACCGAGGGAGCCACGGGGGACGCACTTCGGCCAGGCATTCTTGCGTGGCCGAAAGTCTCGTCCGCCCTGGGTGAGTGCCTGCCGCGCGCCGGGCCCGGAGGCCAGTGTGTCGACGGGGCTGTTGGGGACTACTCCCTTTCGCGCGCTCAACCTAGCAGCCGCGTGCCGACGTTGTCAGCCCTCAGGGCTGTGCGCGATAGAGGGTGGCAGTCAATGCAGCGAGCTCATCGAGAGTGATCTGGGCCGAGACGGTCTCAACCTCGATGAACCCGCGATCCATCGGTGCGATGCACTGCCGTGCCCACCCGTGTCTTTCGCTGCACAGCACGCCCTCGTCGAATTGCGTGACGGTGCCATAGGAGATCGGGTCGGAGTCGTTGCTGAACTGGGCGGTGGCGAAGAGCTCGACCCCGTCTCGGACAAACGTGGCTGTTGCGACGGCGCCATAGGTGTTCGGAGGGTGGCGACTCGTGCGGATCCGATCCCATCCCTCCAGGTCGACATCCATGGTCGCCGTGTTCACGCTCGCGCGGTCCGGTCGTTCAAAGCCCGGATTCCATTTGGCCCGGGCCGCCGCCACCCAATCGTCCCTCGCCGCCTGCCGGTGCCGCCCATAGGACGAACCGCCCGCGACCAGGATGAACACCACCGCGAGCAACAGCACCAGCGGCCTGGCTGCCGTGCGGAGGCGCATGCCCGGGGTTTCCTCCTCGGCCGCTGTGGGCAGGGGCTCTTTCGAGACCGGCTTCGGGTCCTGGGGCGGGCGCTGGGCGAGGCGACGCAAATCGGCGCGGCGGCGCTCGTGGAGGTCGGCGCCCTCCGCAGGTGCGGGACTCGCCGGTGAGGCGGGTCGGAGACGGTCGCCATAAACCGTCCACGTCTGCGGTTCGGGAGGAAGGTCGATGGACGGAAGCTCCCCGTACACCGGCCAGTTCTCCTCGTTCCGATCGGTCACGGCGCCAGCCTAGGTTGATCCGGGGGCAGACTGGGACCGTCGTCCCGTCGCTTCGAGCAGCTCCGAGGAGAGTCCCAATGCCCGAACCCCAGCCCGCCCAGGTGCCACAGGACAGCCCCACCCCCGCAGCCCCGCGTTCACCGTGGGTCGACGGAACCTTGGCGGCGCTGGTCGGCGTCGGCTATGGCCTGGCGCTGTACAACTCGCCGATGACGTGGCTGCTGGCCGTGATCCTCCTCATCGCAGCGGCCTTGTTCTATGCGTTCCTCACCTTTCGCTTCGTCCGCATCGGTCACACCCGGCCCGATCCGTCGGCCCAGCGTTCGCACGGCGTACGCCTGATCGCCCTGTTCGCCATTGCCTACGTGCTCACCCGCCTCGAACCACCCGCCGACTGGCGGCTGCTCTATGCGGTCGGAGGCGGTGCGCTGATCGGTCTCGGCGGTTTCCTGGTCCTGCGTCTGGAGGAGCGGGGCCGGGCTCGGGCGGCGGAGGGTGCCGCCTCCGCCGGCGAGTCGGATGACAGGATCGAGCCATGATCGCAATCACTGTGAAGTTCGTGGTGCAGGACGAGCACGTCGAGGAGTGGCCCAACCTTGTGGCCGAGTTCACCGAGGCAACCAGGGCCGAGGAGGGCAACCTCTGGTTCGACTGGTCGCGCAGCCTGGACGATCCGAACACGTTCGTGCTGATCGAGGCGTTCACCGATGACGGTGCCGGTCCGCACGTGAACTCGGAGCATTTCGCCAAGGCGATGGGTGAGTTGGGGCGCTATCTGGTTGAACGGCCCAAGATCGTGTCCGTCCAGGCACCGGGCGACGGTTGGTCGGAGTTGGGCGAGATCAAGATGTGAGTGGCTCAACCCTCCGGTATTTAATACAATGATTCCGTGTTTAAATTTCAGGCGAACGGTCGGTTGGTTCTGCTGCTGCCCTGCGGCATCGCTCTGCTGCTGGGGCTCGATGCCGGCCTGCTCCTGCTGGGGCTGCCCGCCCCGCTGACACTGGAGCGGTTGCCCGATGTGCACGGGATGCTCATGACGATCGGCTTCGTGGGCGCGTTGATTGCCTTGGAACGAGCCGTCGCGCGGGGTGGAGGATGGGCGTACGCCGGCCCGCTCGGCATGGCGCTCGGTGCCCTCCTCACCCTCTCGCCGGCCCCGGTGTGGGTCGGCGGGGTCGTCATGCTGGCCGGGACGTGCGTACTCCTCCTCACCTATCGACCGCTCTGGCAACGCAACCACGACCCGGCGGTGGCGATCCAGGTGCTGGGCGCATTTCTCGCTGTCGGGGCCTGCGCGCTGTGGGCGCGCGGGGTGGCCATGCCGATGGTCGTGCCGTGGCTGACCGGCTTCTTCGTGCTCACGATCGCGGGGGAGCGGGTGGAGCTGGCGCGCGTCGGGCAGCTGTTCGATGCCGTGGCGGTGCGGGAACGGCGGGAGAACCAGGCCTTGGTGTTGTCGATGCTGCTCGTTCTGGTCATCGCGCTCGCGACCATCTGGCCGCAGTGGGGGCTGCCCGCGTTCGGGGTCACGTTGCTGCTGGTGGCCGGGGTTTTTGCATGGCGGGATGTGGCGCGGCGGACGATTCGGTCGACCGGATTGCCGCGATTCAGTGCGGCGGGGCTGTTGGCGGCGTACGCCTGGCTGGTCGTCGCCGGCCTGCTGTGGCTCCGGCCGCAACTGGAGGGGTACCGCTATGACGCGGTGCTCCACGCGACCTTCCTCGGGTTCGTGATGTCGATGGTGCTCGCCCACGCCCCCGTGATTCTTCCAGCGGTCATCAGACGTCCACTGCCCTATGGGCCGGCGTTCTGGGTCGTGCTGGTCCTGCTGCACGGATCGCTCCTGCTGCGGGTCGTTGCCGACCTGCTGGGGATCGACTCCGCGCGAGAGGTCGGGGGAGCGCTCAACGTCGTCGCACTCCTGGCGTTGGTGGCGACGGCGGTGGTGAGCGTCCTCACCGCCCGGTCTCCGGGCGCCGACACACCTGAGCCCAGCGCAACGGTCGGGGCCGGGCCGGTGGGGAGGGTCTCGCCATGAACCTCGCGATCTCCACTCGCCCCCAGGCGCCGGAGCGGAAACCCACCGGTCGGCGTCGCACGATGCTGCTCCGCTCCCTGCCCATGCTCGCCTGGCTCATCGCGGACCTCGTGCTCGTCGTCACCCACCCGTTCGTCGCCGAGGCCACCTGGTTGATGGTGCATCTGCTGCTGCTCGGCGCGGTGTCGAACGCGATCGTCGTGTGGTCCACCTATTTCTCCGACGCCGTCCTGCGGGTGCCGGGCGGTCATCCCCGGCGGGACCGCATCGTGCTCGCGGCTCTCAACCTCGGCGCCCTCGGTGTCGTCATCGGTCTGCTGCTCCATCCCGCTCGTGGTGGCTCCGGATCGCCCTGGATCCTGATCGCCGGGGCAACGGTCTTCGGCGCCGCGGCCGTCACCCATGTCGCGGGACTCCTGCACCAGCTCCGCGTCGGGCTGGGCGGACAGTTCGCCATCGCCGTCCGGTTCTATGTGGCCGCCGCGCTCAGCCTGCCGGTGGGCGCCTGGCTCGGCGTACGCCTGGCGGGAGCCACCACCGACCACGCCCGGCTGCTGCTCGCGCACCTGGGGGCCAACGTCCTCGGCTGGGTCGGACTCACCATCGCAGGCACGCTCATCACTCTGTGGCCGACCATGCTGCGTACGCGCGCCGACGACGGTGCGGTCTCCAGCGGCCGACGCGGCTGGTGGATGCTCGTCATCGCGGTCGCACTGGTCATGGCCGGTGGGCTGGCCGGGCTGCGGTGGGTGGCGGTGTTGGGACTGTTGGCGTACATCCTCGGTCTCGCACTCATCGCCGGCCCTCTGCTCCGCGTCGGTCTGGCCAAGCGACCCGACTCGTTCGGACCCTGGTCGGTGCTGGCCGGATTCCTGTGGTGGATCGGCTGTCTCGTCGCAGCGGCGCTCCAGTTGGCGATGGCGCCGGACCTGGTCGCGGGGGTGGCGGGCGTACGGGGGCTCGTCGGGCCCTTCGCAGTCGGGTTCGTGGCGCAGATCCTGGTCGGCGCGCTGACCTATCTGTTGCCGGTGATCGTGGGGGGTGGCCCTTCGGTGGTACGCCTGTCGGTCGCCTTCGCCGAGCGGGCGGCGGGGCCGCGGCTGTTGCTGCTCAACCTCAGCGCGATTCTCTATCTCCTGCCGCTGCCCAGTCTCGTCAGGATCACCCTGAGTCTGGCTGCCGTCGGGGCGCTCGTGTGGACGTTCGGCGTTCTTCTGGGCACCGTCATCACCGGCCTTCGTGCGGTGCGCTCGGTGAAGCAGTCGACGCCCACGCGCACACGTGCCGAGACTGCCCCGGGCCCGGCGGTCGGGCGCAGGCGGCGTAGCGGGGAAGCGGCCGCGGTGGTGGGGGTCGTCGCGCTGCTCGTGGTCGCCGCGGCCATGGTGGATCCGGTTGCAGTCGTCGGCCGTTATGTCGCACCCGCGCCGGCTGTTGATGCCGTCGGTCCTGGCGGCGCAGCGGCCGGGGCAGCCGACGTGACTCCGACGGGCAACACCACGACCGTGCAGGTCGAGGCCATCGGCATGAAGTTCATCCCCGCCGTCATCGACGTGCCCGTCGGCGACCGGCTGGTGGTCGAACTCACCAACACCGATCCGGGGCAGGTCCACGACCTCGTCTTCGCCAACGGGGTGAGCAGTGGACGGCTCGCTCCCGGCGCGAGCGCCACGGTCGACGTCGGCATCATCGGTGCCACCCTCGACGGCTGGTGCTCGATCGCCGGTCACCGCCAGATGGGGATGACGATGGTCGTCAACGCGATCGGTGGCGACCCCGCACACATCGGGCATGCTGCGCCGTCCGATGCTCCCGATGTCGTGTCCGATCCCCATGCGGAACCGGGGCCCGGCTTCCGGGTGCGCGACCCCGTTCTGGCCCCTGCCGCCACGGGCACCGTCCACGAGCACACGTTCACGGTGCAGGAGAAGGTGACCGAAGTCGCGCCCGGCGTACGGCAAACGCTGTGGACCTTCAACGGCACCGCGCCCGGAACGACCCTGCGGGGCAAGGTCGGCGACGTTTTCGAGATCACGTTCGTCAACGACGGCACGATCGGGCACGGCATCGACTTCCACGCCGGAGCGCTCGCACCGGACCGGCCGATGCGGGTGATCGCGCCGGGGGAGAGTCTGACCTATCGCTTCACCGCGACGCGCGCGGGCATCTGGATGTATCACTGCTCCGCCCACCCCATGTCTCTCCACATCGCCAACGGCATGTTCGGCACGGTCATCATCGATCCGCCCGATCTGCCGCGGGTCGATCAGGAGTTCGTGTTGGTGCAGAGTGAGCAGTACTGGGGTCCGCAGGAGGCCGCCGGCAGCATGGACAAGATCGCCGCGCGTACGCCGGATGCGGTGGTCTTCAATGGCTATCCGGGACAGTACGCGCGGGTCCCGCTGGAGGCGCGGACCGGTGAGCGGGTGCGGATCTGGCTGTTGAATGCCGGACCGAACGAATCGCTGGCCTTCCACGTGGTTGGCGGGCAGTTCGACTCGGTCTGGCGGGAAGGGGCCTGGGAGCTGCGCTGCGGTGAACCGGGCGATGCCGCTGCGGGGGACTGCACGGACACCGGCCCGGGTGGCAGCCAGACGTTGGGGCTGTTGGCCAGCCAGGGCGGCTTCGTGGAGTTGGAAATGCCGGAGGCGGGCCACTATTCGCTGGTGAATCATCAGATGTCACTGGCCGAACGCGGGGCGGTGGGCACCATCCGTGTCGTCGATTGAGCGGAGCCGACTAGGATCGGGGCTGTCACGTGGCGTGCGGAGCCGGAAGTTCCGTGCGTCCTTGCAGCAACAGGGAGTGAGTCATGGTCGACAGCCAACCCATCGAGTCCATCGCAGCAGCCGCCGAGCAGTTCACGGAGGAAGCCGCCGCCACGATTGAGCGCATCCGTCAGGTGAACGAAGAGATGATCGCGTCGGCTTCGGCCTCCGGCCATCGCGTGCTCGACACCTATGAGCAGACACTGCGGACCATGCTGGAGTTCCAGCTGTCGCTCGCCGAGTCCACGCAGATCCAGTGGGTGAACACCATGGCCCGGGCGCAGGCGCAGTTCATGCTTGAGGTGAGCGACTTCTATACCAAGGCCGCGAGAGACCTGCTCGGCTGAGGTGACCTCGCTGCACGGCCCCTGGGCCCTGCCGTCTCAGACAGAAGACTGACAACGATGCCCCGGTGCGAAACTGCACCGGGGCATCGTTGTGACTTCGGGTGGCCTAGGACCTGTCGATGATCAGCTGCGATCCGACTCGGGAACCAGGGTCATCACCGTGCCCACCACAGCGCCACCGCCCTTCAGGATCGCGTCGATCGATGACGACACCTGCTGGGGATCGTGCCGGTGGAACGGCACCGCCAGCACCGCGCCGTCCGTGTTGCGTGCAATGACCGCGCCGTCGGTGAAGTCCTTGATCCCCGGGGTGTCGATGAGGACCAAGCTGTAGTGCCCGCGGAGCTCCTCGATGGCTCGGCTGAAGGCTTCCGAGCCGAGCAGCTCGCTCGGATACTCGCTGGGCTGGCCAGCGCTGATCACATCGATGCGGTCGAGGATTCCGGTCTGAATGACCTCGCCTGCGCTCTTGCCGGCGATCAACTGGTCAGCCAGGCCGCGCTCCTTGTCCAGGCCAAGGCTGGTTGTCAGGCTGCGGTGGCGGAGGTCGCCGTCGACGATCAGGACCTTGAAGCCCGCCTGCTGAAAGGCGCGGGCGAGACCCAGGGTGAGCGCTGACTTGCCGCTGTCATCCTCGGAGCTCACGATCGTCAGCAGACGCCCCCGAAGATCGGGCAGGAGCTGAATGAGGTTGGTGCGGATGGCCTTGACGCTCTCCGCGAGAGTCTCGTTGGCGGTGACACCCGAGAGGTTGCGCTTGCCCCCAGTGCGCACCCAAGGGGTCGAACCTAGGTAGGGCAGGGCGGTGAGGGACTGGAGCAAACCTCCGTCACGGATGCGGGCATCGGTGCGTTCAAGGACTGACAGCACGAGCACACCGACACCGAGGCCGGCGAGCAGACCCAGGGCGATGAGCGCGGGGACGGTCGGGGCGATCGGCTTCGGGGGCGTGAGCGCGGGGTCCACGAGACGCGCGGTGGTGATAGCCGCTGCATCTTGTGTCTCGGTGTTCAGGCGCTCGGCATAGTCGCTGAACTCAAGAGCCGTGGTGTTCGCGATCTCTCGAGCCATCGCCGGTGAACGGTCGCGGGCCGAGATCTCGATCAGCACCGTCTGGGGCAGTGCTCGCGCGTCAATGCGGTCCAGAAGCCGGTTGGGCGTCATGGGAAGATCCAGGGTGTTGATCACCCTCTCTGCAACCACGTCCGAGGTTGCCAGGCTGGCCAGGGTGAGGGTCTTCTGTTGCGCGTCCTGGGTCTCGACCAAGGCCGAGCGCTGCTGCAGTGCGGTGCCGTCTTCGAGCGGCCTGGTCACGGAGGTGACATAGACAGTGGCAGTCGCCTCATATGTCGGCGGCACGATGACGGCCACGATGGCCGCAAGCGCCGCGCCGAGGATGCCGGCGGAGACGAGGGTAATGAGTCTGCGCATCGCGCGACCGTTCTTGAAGAATTTGGACGTTCTCATGTGCAATAAGCCTTTTCACCGTGCCTGGGCCTGAATGGCCTCTTGGAATGCTTGTTCGTAGGCGCTGCAGACCCGCTCCCACGTATAACTTTCTGCCTGTCTTCGCAATGCGCTCGCGCGCAGCTGCTCCTGGAGTTCGGCATCCTCGAGGACCTCGCGCAGTTGGGCGTTGATCGCGGCAGGCTCAGGCTCGACGAATCGTCCCTCAGAGCCCAGAACTTCCCGGTTGAACAATGTGTCGCGTGCCACGGTGGGTGCGCCACAGGCCATGGCCTGGACCAGGGCGGGATTGGTGCCGCCGACGCTGTGTCCGTGGAAATAGACCCCGGCGTGTTGCCAGAGGGCGAACAAGAGGTCGTCATCGTGGATGTGGCCATACCACTTGATCCGGGGATGAGTCTCGTCCAAGTGCCGTGCGCGTTCGTCGAGTTCACCGCCATAGCCCGTTGAGCCGACCAAGACCACATCCCAGTCATTGCTCAGGTCCTCCGCGGCCTGGAAGAATTCCTCGACCGAGTTCTCGGGGACGAAACGGGCCACGATGAGTGCATATTTCCCGGCCTCCAGTCCTTCTGGCACGGGGAGCTCGCGCGGACGGTCGCCGCCATAGGCGATCGTGGGTCCCGTGCGGCCGAACTCGTTCGACCAGCGGTCACCGATCACGACGCTGTCCACCACGATCGAGGTTGCATGTTTTGCGGTCATGCGAGCGCCGGTGAGGAAGGCGGTTCTGGCGGCTCGTCCCCACTTCTCCCTCTCCCACTCGATCCCATCGACGTTGACCACGGTCGGGATGCCCCGACGCTTGAGCAGGGGGAGGAAGAAGCCGTTGGCCACGTTCATCACAAAGGCCACGTCCGGTCGGCGCCGGGCTGCGTCAACGGTGGAAGTGAGACCGAAACTCAACGTGCTGAGCGACTTGGTGTCCAAACCCGCTGTGTGGAGAGACCTGACTCGTGGATCTCGCTCCGGGTCGTCGTGCCGGATGGCATCCGGGCGGCCATAAACGGTTACGTCCCAGCCGCGGTCGGCCAGAAAAGGGGCCAGCTGCCGGACCAAGGTCTCGAAACCGCCGTAATAGCTCGGGTAACCACGCGACCCGACCATGGCGATCGAGGGCCTGGCAATCGGAAAGCTCCCCTGGGTTGGCTCGCCTTCATGCAGCATGGTGTCTCCGATTCCGCCGCGGGTATTGATCAAGGACCTCCCCAAGTATTGGGTGAACCACCGTTTGCGTCCACTTCTGTGCCGACTCAGCGGGTCACGATTCGTGCCTTGGTTCGAGCCCCGCGGGGACTGCCCACGGTAGCTTCGACGCCGACCAGGGTGGGCTCGGACAGTGGGCTAGAGTCCGGGCGGTGAGAGTATTGCTGACCCATCCGTCCGCGGATCTCTATGGCAGCGACCGCATGGCAGCAGAAGCCGTCATCGCTCTGCGGGAGGCTGGCCACGAAGTCTCGGTCGCGCTCCCAGCATCCGGACCGTTGGTCGACCTTCTGCACACGTCCGGTGCCCAAGTTCACGTCGCAGACATTCCTGTGCTGCGCAAGACCGATATGCGCCCGGTCGGTCTCGTGCGCCTCGCCGGCCGGCTCCTGCGCTCGATCGGCACGATGCGGCAGATCATGGCTGCGGCCCAACCAGATGTGCTCTATGTCAACACCATCGCGCAGCCATGGTGGACCGTGCTCGGACGGCTGGCGCGGGTCCCCGTCCTGACCCATGTGCGGGAGAACGAGTCACAGCTTCCGCGTGTGGTCCGGATCGGATTGTTGTCGCCGCTGCTGCTGGCGACGTCGGTGGTCTCCAACTCGAAGGCCACCATGGGCGAGATCGCGCGTACGCTGCCCGTGCTGGACAAGAAGCGTTTGAGTGTCATCTACAACGGCAAGGACTGGACCCCTTATGGGGTGGACAGGGTCTTGGAACCCCGCACGCATGAAGGTTTCTCCCTCGTGGTCGTCGGGCGGCTGAGTCCCCGAAAGGGTCAGGATGTTGTTCTGCAGGCCTTGGGTGAGCTGACCAGGCTCGGCAAGGACGTCCGTGTCAACCTGGTGGGCGACGTGTTCCCGGGCTATGAGTGGTTCGAGGCAGATCTGCGTGAGATGGCCAATGATCTCGGAGTGTCGGATCGCGTCACCTTCTCGGGATTCGCCAAGGACATTCGGCCTCATCTCGCGGCGGCCGACATGGCTGTCGTGCCGTCGAGGATCGAACCCTTCGGGACCGTTGCGGCAGAGTCCATGGCCGCTGGGGTTCTCACCGTGGTGGCCGAGGTGCAGGGCCTCACCGAGATCGTGACTCATCAGGAAACAGGCCTGACTTTTCCCAGCGAGGACGCGGCCACCCTGGTCCTGCGCTGTCTCTGGGCCATGGAGAATCCGGAGGCGGCACACCGCCTCGCGGCATCGGGGCGGGCTTCCGTAGTGTCGAGGTTTACAGTGGGGCAATATCGAGCTGCGATCGTGGAAGCGGTCCAAAGTCTCTCGTGAGGGGATAATTGTGGAGGTTGAAGAGGGAGTGGAGCGGAATTACCGCCCGCTGTCCGTCTGCCTGGTGACCTATAACTCCGGGGCGCTGATGCTGGACTGTCTGCGGCCCTTTCGAGATCGGGACGAGTCCATCAGAGTGCGGGTCTGGGACAACGGGTCGACCGACGGCACCACCCCCGAAACGCTGAAGAAGCTGAAAGCGGCCAGACTGATCGATGACCTCGTGCTCAGCCCTGACGATCCCGGTTGGGCGCCCGGCACCAATCAGCTCATCAAGCGGGCGGGAGATGACGACATTCTCTTCCTCAATCCCGATGCCCGTGTCCAGATCCGTGACGTTCGGTTGCTTCAGGACGCCGTGCTGGCAGATCCCACCATCGGAATCGCGTCACCGGTGGTGGCCGGCGAGGACGACATCGAGGTCATGTCCGCAGGCTTGCAGCCGCGGTTGTGGCCTCTTTTCACTCACTATTCGGGCCTGAGCAAGGCTTTCCCGAAGGTCCGGTTCCTGCGTGGCCGGCATTTGTTCCTCAAGGATCATTCGGATGAGGACAACGATGTGGAATGGTCGTCGGGTGCCGTCCTGTTCGTGCCACGAAGCACCATCGACCGAGTGGGACTCCTCTCGACGCGGTGGTTCATGTATGGCGAGGACATCGAATATTGTCAGCGCGTTCTGGATGCAGGCCTGCGGGTCCGCATCGTGTCGGCAGCCAAGGCTTATCATGCGGTGGGAGGTTCCGAGGCTGGAGCCGAGGACGATCTCGACTTGACCGATATCCCGGTCGAGGATGATGCCGTGTATGCGGTGCCGGGGGAGGGGATCGCGCCACCGGCGGATCTCACCGGCATGTGGGGTCGCCACACATATGCCTACTATGTCCATCAGTTCCGACCTAATCCCGTTACGCGTTTTGCTTGGCGGGTGGTCTTCTCCGGCGGCTTGGCCTCGCGGGCTTTGGTGAGGCGGATTCGTTCCCCCAAGGATCCGATGGCCAAGAAGCTGCTTGATAATGCCCTAGCAGTGTGGTGAGGCCGGGTCGGCGCGGCATTCAAGCACTGGAGAAGCCGTTCCAATACCGCGATTTGGTCACCGGCGGTGCCGGCCAACGCCGCGCAGCCCGGAAGATCCGCCCAGTCCACTATCTGGCTTTCGTCTTCGTGACGGCGGCCTTGGCGGCGGCGCAATTCTATTTCCTGCCCAGGAACCTCGGGCCGTTGGAATTCGCCGGCGTCGTGCTTGGCCTGTCCGTGATCCAAGGCGCCCTGCAGTTCGGGGATCTGGGCTCCTACAACGCATCACTGCGGGCAGCGCTTCCCGCGCAGGATCGCGTTGAACTGCGGGAATCCGCTGTCTTCCTGAGCAGCGTGGTGTGCCTGATCGGGGTTGTCTTAGGCGTGCTGGTGGGCCTGACCAGCAACCCGATGGGCTGGATCCTTGCCGCCGGCTGCGCAACTGCCTTCCTGCTGGCACCGAACAAGGCGCATTCCTCCGGCGCGATCCAGCTGGGCGAGGAGCGCATCGCAACCAAGCACAATCTGGTGTGGCAGAACGCGCCCAAGCTCGGCAGCATTGTCGGCAGCTTCGGTGGCAGTGCCGTTGCCTCCATGGCCGGTGCACTCGTCAGCGCGGCCTTTTCTTATCGGCTGGAGCTGCCGCGCTTCGTCTCGTGGCGGGTGCTGCGCACTCACGCCAAGGTCATCATTCCGGGATTCGTCCTGTCGCTGAGCGCCTTCCTCATGGCCTGGACGGATACCTATGCGTTGTCGACGGTCGCGGGGTTGGAGGATGCGGGACAATATCAAGCGGTGGTACGCCCGCTGACCGGCATCACGTATCTCTATCTGCCGATCGTCTCGCTGATCCAAGCTGCCCACAACGCTGGCTTGAAGCGTCGCGAACGGCGACTGATGGTCGTTGCAGTGGCGCTCGGGTTCCTCGGCGCCGGGGCGATCTCCGGTGGCATGTGGCTGTTCGGTCCCACCATCTGGCCAGAATTCGAGTTCGCGTTGCCGGTCATCCTGGCTTGCGGGTTCTCCGCATCGCTCTTCGCCCTCTGCACTGTCGTGGGAGGGCAGCTGACCCTGCGTGGAAAGCAGGGTCTTGCAGCCGGCACTACTGTTCTGGGGGCGCTCGTGCTGCTGGGGCTATCGTTGGTGCTCATTCCCCGGTTCGGCGCGTTCGGTGCGGGCCTGGCGTCGGCTTCTTCATGGCTGTTCGTCACCATTTGCCACAGCGCCATTCTGGCGGTCGTCGTGCTTCGACAGCGAGCTGAGAAGAAGGAAGCAGATGAGTCTCATTGAGAAGGTCGTGCGAGCAGCCGGCCGTGACTACACACCTGACCCGACGTTGCCGCGAGCTTTCATCCTGGGCGAGTACGCCCGGCGGAGCGCTCAATTGGCCAGGGGGGCCCTCACCTGGCGCTCGATCAGCTTCAGAGGCGCGTCCGTGCAGGTGCGCTTTCCCTCAGGGCTCAGGATGGGGCGCTTGGCCGCCATCGGCGAGGGCAGCATCGTGGATGCCAGCGGAACCCGCGGTGTCGTCCTGGGACGCGGTGCCAAACTCGGACGACGGGTGATCGTGACGACAACGAGTCAGTTGAGCAAGCGCGGGGTTGGCCTGCAACTTGGCGACTTCACCGGCATCGGTGACTATGCTCACATCGGGTGCAGCGGTGGCGTGACATTCGGGGACAACGTGATCGTGGGCCCCTATCTCACGTGCCACTCCCAGGAGCACGTTACTCGTGATACAGAAGAACTGATTCGGCTCCAGGGCACAGAGGAGTCGGAGATCGTGGTCGGTGACAACGTCTGGATCGGCGCCCGTGTGACGCTGTTGGCCGGATCCCACGTGGGAAACGGATCGATAATTGCTGCTGGGAGCGTTGTTCGGGGAGACTTTCCGCCAATGTCGGTTATTGGCGGCATTCCAGCCCGGTTGATCAAGTCAAGGAAAGCTGTTTCGTGAAAAAGTGGATCAGGGGCCACCGTGTCGCGGTGACGTGGGGACTGTTCGGGCTCTCGCTTGCGGTGCTCGCGCTTGCACTCGTGTTGCACGCAGTGGTCCCCAATACCCGACCTCAGCCCTCGGTGGCCGTCACCCCGGGGCGTTTGACGGTCACGATAGAACCCACCGCGACCCTCCGCATCACCTATTTGGGTGACTCGCTGACAGCGGGTCTCCATGCCGTGGAGGAAACCGACTCGTTTCGTTCCCGCACCACCGAGGCCTTGGCCAGTGGTGGACCGGTCGAGGAGCAGGCGACGAAGATCGTCGGCGGAACCGTGCGCCAGACGCTGGAAGGCAATCCCGACTTGCCGAACGATCAAGACATTTATGTCGTGCAGCTGGGCACCAACGACTTCAATGACGGGGACTACAGGGCGTTCCAGCGGGACTATGGCGAGCTGCTGGATCGTGTCCGTGCGGCGTCCCCGGATGCGGCCTTGGTGTGTCTTGGCACGTGGCGTCCGGCCGAGCAGGCCAGCAGGTGGGACTTGGTCATCCGCGGCGCGTGCGAGGCGCACAACGGCCGTTATGACAGGATGAGCGACTTGGCCGCGGATGACACCATGGTGGGGCCTGCCGGCCGTGACACCTTCAGCGGACCTTCCGACGACTTCCATCCCAACAACGCTGGGCATCGGGCGATTTCCGACAGGCTGATGGCCATGGTCGAAGTGGAGAGAATCGGATGAACCAACGCGTCACCATGGTCCAGCCGGCTGAGCGGAAGCCTCTCGATGGCAACGGCGCCAGCCGGCGCGAACGTGTCGCACTCGGCTGGTACTTCTCTGCGGCGGTCATTGCTGCCGCCCTGCTGGTGGGCGAGTTCGCAGGACCCATGGTCGCATCCATGTTCGCTGTGTTCTGTGCTGCGATCGTCATCGCTTGGGTGTGGCGGGTGCCGCAGAAGCATCTTCCGCCCGGTGCTGTGTGGTTGATCCTCCTGTTCGTGGTGGGCAGTGTGTCTGCGGTCCTGACGCTTGCGACCGGCGCAGGTGGGGGCATCGCGTTGCGAGATCTGCAACGAGATCTGCTGATCCTGGGGTCTCATCTGCTGCTGTTGATCGTGGGTTACTACTTCAGCACCCACTGGGAGATTTCCCGCATTCTGCTGGGGATGCTGGTGCTCGTCGGCGGTGTCGTGTCGGCGGTCCAGATTTGGGAGTTCTTCCTCGCGGTTTCGCGGGGGGTGCAGGATCTGCATGTGTTGAGGCTGGAGGCTGGCCGCGGGTCAGTCGCCCAGGTGGCGGCGGTCGTCGCGGTTTATCTGATCACACGGGGCATGGGGCAGAGCCGTCTCAAGATCGTGTTGTGGGCCGTCGCCGCGGTTTGTCTGGTTTCCATCACGTTGACGCTGTCCCGGGTCCAGCTTGCCAGTCTGCTGATCTTTGTGATCGCCTTCTCCGCCACCCGCCTGGATGCGAAACGCGGACGCAACCTCATTCCGTCCTTCGGTCGTGCCGTCGTGGTGGGCTTGGCAGGCATCTGTGTTCTGGCAGCAGCGATCTATTCGATCCAGTTCTTTTCTCGCGAGGCCTATGTCTTCGTTTATGAGGGTTTCGTAGAGAAGACAATGAATTCCTGGACCGAGCTCTTCTCCACATCACAGCAGTCGGTTGCCGATATCAACGCGACTTATCGCGCGTTCGAGGCGGAGAAGGGCATGGAGGTCTTTGTCCATGGCAATGGGCTTACCCAATGGATCGGTCATGGGTGGGGCACGGCAGTGGACCTCGGCCTGGACACGGCGTCCACCCGCGATGACTTCGTGCGTGACCAAGCGGCCTTCCTGCACAACGGGTATGTGAACTATCTCGTAAAGACCGGTGTGATCGGGTGCGGACTGTATGTGGCGTTCCTCCTGCACATCGGTGCTCGCGCTGTGTGGGGAAGCCGCCGGGAGGAGAACCCGGAGCTGGGATTGGCACGTCGTCAGGCTCTGCTGGGTGCTTCTGCGTCGCTGGCTCTCGGCACGATGACAGCGGGCGGGTTCGGATTCCCCATGGGGTTCCCGGCGCTGGCTCTGCTGATCGGCATCTGCTCGGGACTGTTGCCCGTGGGCAAACTCCGTCGCCTGCAATCCAATCGTGGAAGGCCCGGTGACCTGAGGCCGGCCAGCCTGAATTGAAATGGAGATGGTAAGCATGCAAATCAGCCGTCGCGCACTCGCAGGTGGACTCACTGCGGGCGCACTGATCGGGCTCAGTGCTTGCACCAGGGGGGATGCGGACCCCTTGCCACCTCCGGCACCTCCCACCATCGTCGATGACCTTCGGGGCATGGTCGTCAATGTCAAGGATTTCGGTGTGACGGGAGGGGACCAGGACGAATCGTCCAAATTCCAGGAGGCGATCGACTACGCCTATCAGCAGGGCTTGACGCTGTTCATTCCACAAGGTCGCTACACAGCTGACGGACTTGTCCTCCGCAATGGATCACGGCTGCTCGGCACCGGTCCCGAACAATCGGTGATCCATGCCGTTCCGGGATCGGAGAATTCCGCAGTGCTCAGGCTGGACCAAGGACCCCTGCAGCATGTGATCATCGAACACCTCGGCTTGGAAGGCGCGGGCAACCCGGGGCAGCACGGGTTCCGCGCCCGAGCCGAACGTGGAAACCAAGAGACATCGGGCATGTGGCATTCGAGTTTCTCCCACATGCGCATCTTCAATTTCGACGGTGCACAGTTGTGGTTGGAAGGTGGCGGGGAAGACGCTCGCGATCCGATCCAATTCCTGGTCTTCAACAACATGGTGCTGGAGCGGAAACCACAAGCTCCGGAATCGATCGCTCTGCTGATGTCGGGGCAGGTCAATCAGACCCATTGGAGCGGCGGGCGCATTGATGCGTTCGGTGCTGCCTCGGGCGGGTCGCCCGGCGTCAATCTGAAGATCTGCCCGCAGCTGACCGCGTACGACGCGAGCATCTCCGGGAACACCCGCTATCGCTCCCAGAAGGTGGGGCATACCCACGTTTTCAGCGGCACTACCTTTCAACAGGCCGAGCTCGGAGTTTTCGTGGATCAGGCGGAGTCGATCTCCTTCGACACGTGCCACTTCGAGGGCCTTGCGAACGCTGTGCATTTCCGGGGAGGCATCGGACGCGTCGACCGTGGCCATTTCGCGAATTCCACCGTCGCCAACCCCGAGCAGGGGTTCTCGATCTATGCCAGCGAGGGGGCGACTGTTGTCGGCCACGGCAACATGTTCATCGGCACCTATGGTGACATGGCGCGAACCGATGACAGCGGTGCAGTGGTGAAGCTGAGCGGCTCTTATGGAGCTGATGCATCCACCACCGTCGGTCTGTCCCACACGGTCGATGCGAGGTCGGAGATCTCAATTGGGGCCGCGACGACCGTCGTGCTCGAAGGAAGCACCGCGGTGCGGACGATCAATTCTCGGCACTTTCCCGGGACGACGGTCGTGCTGCGGGCAGGCGACCGCCCCATCACCCTGCAAGCTGGTGGCAATATTGGCTTGGTGGGGGATGAGCTCAGCGTCAATCCCGGCGGCACCATCACGTTGATGCGATTCGACGTCGGCCCGGAGTGGGCGGTGGTCTCCACCTACGGTGCTGTCTGACAGCAAGGAACTTCGACACTCGGCCCAGGGCGGTGGGAGTGGGATTCCGGTCTTTGATCGGGCTGGCGGGAAATGATCGTCGCCGTCGTTTGATTTCTGTCCTAGTTTGATTTCTGTCCTAGACTGACAGGCCGACAGGAGGGCAATGGTGCGTGCGTCGGATACCCGTGAGCAGTTGCTTGACGCGGCTGCGAAGGGTTTCACAGAGTCGGGTTTCGAAGCAACATCAATCAGCGATCTGGCGGCGGAAGTCGGGATCGATGAGAGTTCTGCCCACGAGCTCTTCGAGAGCAAACAGGAGCTCTGGGATGTCGCCTTGGAGCGCGCCTTGGAACGCTTCGATGCTGCTGCGCAGGCGTTGGACCTCGACGTCGCCGATCCTGTGGGTGCGGCTGCCGACTATCGCGACCTGGACCACGACCATTTGGCGGACGTTGCCGAGAAGCTGTTCGATTTCTATCTCCACGAGCCTGCGGTCGTTGCCCTCCGGCGGATGTTGGCGTTGGAGCAGTTCCGCGACCCCAATGCTGCCAAGATCCTGCGGCAGCGGTTCATTCAACGGCCGCTGCGCTATCAGGAAACCCTGTTCGTGCGAATGTTCGGCGTTGCAAGTGGGGAGGGGGAGCATCTCGCGCTCGGGTTCTGGGGGCCGATCCATCTTTTGCTCAAACTGGCACAGGAGGACGAGCCCCGTGCGCGAGCGGTCCTGCGCAAGCACACCAAGGCATTTGTGGCCTATCTGTCGGGCGCGGAAAACCTGCTGGGTCCCTGGACTTCGCCCGGTTCCGGATAGGACGGCTCGGCGGATCTTCAGCCGGGTTGGTCGAGAGGGCCGGGCTTGAATGCCCGGGAAGCTAGGACTCCAGTGCCATCGTGGAGCCGTGACGAGTTGACCCGGATCCTGGTGCGGGGCGAGCCCAACCCCGGGAGCCGCTACCGGCGACGCGATGGCGGCCCCCGGGCGGTGGCCAGGGTGGCGACGGAGATCAGATGTCGTAGTACATCTCGAATTCATGGGGGTGCGGCCGGAGGCGGATGGCGTCGATGTCTTCGCGCTTGATGTCGATCCAGGTCTCGATCAGGTCCTCGGTGAACACGTCACCGGCGAGCAGGAACTCGTGGTTCTCCTCGAGCTCGTCGAGCACCTTGTCGAGTGTCGGCGGGACGGTCGCAATGTCCTCGTATTCATCCGGCGGCAGCTCATAGAGATCCTTGTCGATCGGCTCCGGCGGCTCGATGCGGTTCTGGATTCCGTCCAGGCCCGCGAGCATGATCGCGGCGAACGCGAGATAGGGGTTTGACGACGGGTCGGGGCAGCGGAACTCCACGCGCTTGGCCTTGGGGTTGCTGCCGGTGATCGGGATCCGGATGCAGGCCGAGCGGTTGCGGGAGCTGTAGACCAGGTTCACGGGTGCCTCGAAGCCCGGCACCAGTCGGTGATAGGAGTTCACGGTCGGGTTGGTGAAGGCGAGGAGGCTCGGTGCGTGACGCAGCAACCCACCGATATACCACCGTGCTGTGTCCGAGAGTCCGCCATAGCCCGACTCGTCATAGAACAGCGGTTGGCCGTTCTCCCAGATCGACGAATGCACGTGCATTCCCGACCCGTTGTCACCGAAGATCGGTTTGGGCATGAACGTCGCGGTCTTACCGTTCTCCCACGCGGTGTTCTTGACGATGTACTTGAACTTCATCACGTCGTCAGCGGCCTTCAACAGGGTGTCGAAACGCCAGTTGATCTCGGCCTGACCAGCGGTGCCGACCTCATGGTGCGCGCGTTCCACCTCGAGGCCCAGGGATTCCATGTGCAACACGATCTCGTCACGGAGATCACCGAAATGGTCGGTCGGAGCAACGGGGAAATAGCCGCCCTTGTATTTCACCTTGTAGCCCCGGTTGCCGCCCTCTTCCTCGCGGCCGGTGTTCCAGGCGCCTGCAACGGAATCGATGTGGTAATAGCCGGCGTTCTGTTTCGTTTCGAAGCGTACGTCGTCGAAAACATAGAACTCGGCTTCCGAAGCGAAGTACGCAGTGTCTCCGACCCCGGTCGACTGCAGATAGGCCTCGGCCTTGCGCGCGATGTTGCGGGGATCGCGGCTGTAGGGCTCGTGGGTCAGTGGGTCGTGCACGAAGAAGTTCAGACAGAGGGTCTTGGCCTTGCGATAGGGGTCGAGGTAGGCCGTCGACGGATCAGGCAGCAGGCTCATGTCCGATTCGTGAATCTTCTGGAAGCCCCGCACCGAGGAGCCGTCGAACGACAGGCCTTCCTCGAACACCGAGTCGTCGCATGCATGTGCCGGGATCGTGAAGTGCTGCATCACGCCGGGCAGATCGCAGAACCGGATGTCGACCATCTCGACACTCTCGTCCTTCAGATATTTCTGAAGGTCCTCGGGACCTTGGAACATCTTTCCTCCACTGGTTGGTCCGTGGCGCTGGTTTCGTCACTGACTCATTGGTTGACGGTCTCGACCCTAGACGTCTGTCATTTCCAAGTTTTTTCGCCTCTGTTTCAGGCATGTAACACCACCCTATGAGGCCTCCACCGTGGTCGCAGCAGGGCGCGCGGGATGAGCTCGGTTACGCTCCAGGGGTGGCACAGTCAGGGAATCGCACGGAGGAATGGCCCGGTCAGGGCCTTGGTCTGCCGGAGACCGGGCGCGGTTCACTGGCGTCCTGGACATCACGAATCACCGCACTGGTCCTCGACTGGGCGATCTCCATGGTCATCGCCTCGGCCGTCTTCGGCGTCGAGCACGTGATCCGCGGCCAGGATTGGCGCGCCTTCACGATTCTCGGGGTGTTCTTCATCCAGACGAGCATCCTGACCGCGGTCTCCGGTGGCTCGTTCGGCAAGCTGATGACCCGGATCGGCATCATCCGTCTCGACGGAAAACAGATCGGGTTCGTACGCGCGGTCGCGCGGCAGTTCATGGTCTGTCTCGTCATCCCCGCGCTGGTGATCGGCGTGCACCGCCGCGGGCTGCACGACCTCACGCTCGGCACGGTCGTGGTGAACCGACGCTGAGACTCGAAGCCCCGGCGTGACTCACTCCACCACTTCGGCCGCCTCGAGCCACGCGAGCTCCAGTTCCTCGGTCTGTGCAACAAGGTCGGCCTCGGTCACCTGCAGGTCCGCCAACCGCTGATAGTCCGCCGCAGCCTCGGCCATGTCGGCGTGCACCTTGTCGATCCGTTCGGCGAGCTTCGCGAGCTGGGACTCGATGCGCGCCATGTCCTTGCGCGCCCGCCGCGTATCCGCCGGACTCGGTCCCGCATCCTCCTGCTCGGCCGCCGGTGCGGTCCGGGCCGGGGAATCGGTGAGTACGCGGTTGCGCCGATGGTCCAGATATTGCTCCACGCCGCCGGGCAGCAGTACGCAGCTTCCGTCACCCATCAGCGCGTACGTCACGTCACACACCCGTTCCAGGAAGTACCGATCGTGGGACACGACGATGAGCGTGCCGGGCCAGCGGTCGAGATAGTCCTCGATGACGTTCAGGGTGTCGATGTCGAGGTCATTGGTCGGCTCGTCGAGGAGCAGGACGTTGGGTTCGCCCATCAACAGCCGCAGGACCTGCAGGCGGCGACGTTCGCCACCGGAGAGCTCCCCGATGCGCGTGACGAGCTTGTCGCCGGTGAATCCGAACTCCTCCAGGAGCTGCCCGGCGGTCGCCTCCCGACCGGTCGCGAGCTTGGTCTCCTGTTTGAGGCGGTTCACCGACTCGAGCACCCGTTCGTCGTCGTCGAGCTCGGTGACGGCCTGGGACAGATGCCCGAGGCGCAGGGTCTTGCCCTGCTTGACCGTGCCGCTGTCGGGGTCGAGTTCGTGTGCGAGCAGCCGGAGCAGCGTTGTCTTGCCCGCCCCGTTGACGCCGACGAGTCCGATGCGGTCGCCGGGCCCGATGGACCAGTTGAGCCGGTCGAACAGCACGCGGCCGTCGGGCAGCGCGTACGACATGTCCTTCAGGTCGAACACGTCCTTGCCGAGCCGGGTCACCGAGAATTGCTGAAGCTCCAGGCGGTCGCGCGGCGGCGGTTCGTTCTCGATCAGCCGATTGGCGGCTTCGATGCGGAATTTGGGCTTCGACGTACGCGCGGGGGCGCCGCGGCGCAGCCATGCGAGTTCCTTGCGGACGAGGTTCTGGCGCCGCGCCTCATTGGCGGCCGCCTGGCGGGCGCGTTCGGCCCGGGCGAGGACGTACGCCGCATAGCCCCCGTCGTAGGCGTCCACCAGGCCACTGTGGATCTCCCAGATGCGGGTGCAGATGGCATCGAGGAACCAGCGGTCGTGGGACACGACGAGCATGGCGATGCTGCGGTCCTGCAGGGCGTTGAGGTGTTCCGCGAGCCACGCCACGGCTTCGACGTCAAGGTGGTTGGTGGGCTCATCGAGGACGAGCAGGTCGTGCTCGCCCAGCATCAGCGCGACGAGGGCGGTGCGGCGGCGCTCGCCGCCGGAGAGCCGGCCGAGCTCCGCGTCGAGGTCGATCTCGGCCAGCAGGTGCTCGACGACCGCGCGCTTCTCGGGATCGGAGGCCCAGGCGTGGTCGGGCTCCCCGCCGACGATGACGTCCCGCACGGTGGCTGTCGGGGGGAACTCATCCGCCTGCTCGAGGGTGCCGATCGAGACGGCGCCGGTGTGCGTGATCCGTCCGGAATCCGGTTCGACCCGTCCGGTCAGCAGACCGAGGAGCGTCGACTTGCCGTCACCGTTGCGCCCGACGACACCAATGACGTCCCCGCGGCCGAGGCCGAGGGTCTGTTCGTCGATGAGCGTCCGGGTGCCATAGGTCTTGGTGAGCCGTTCGGCATTGATCAGATTGGGCGCGGGAGTGGACACAATTCAGGGAGTCTAGTCGTCGGTCGGCAAGCTCCCGAAAAGTCGCAGCGGCTCGTCAGTGCGCCGGCGGATCGGCCAGCAGGGTGAGCAGCAGGCGCCGGAGCTCGGCGCGATCGGCGGGGGAGAGGACTCCCAGCGCGGCATCGCCTGCGGCCCGGCGGCGGTCGCGTACCTCCCCCACGATCCGGCGGCCCGCGTCCGTGAGGGTGAGCAGGACGGCCCGGCGGTCGGAGGGGTCGGGGGCACGACCGATGAGTCCGGCGCTCTCCAGGGCATCCGCCACCTCGGTTGCCGATCGTGGCGCGATGCCCAGGTGTTTCGCCAGCACGGAGACGCGTACGCCGCCCTCTGCGCGGCGCGTCAGCCGGGCGAGGGCGAGCAGGGCACGCTGCTGGTGGGGCGCAAGACCGCGTACGCCCGCATCGGCGGAGCCGAGGTGACGCCAGCGCCGGGCCAGACGCATGAGGAGGTCCACCTCGGACAGCTCGGCGTCGGCGGGTTGATGCGCATGCTGGTCGGCCTGCATGGAACCGAGTCTAGCGAGGCCAGGGAATAAAGAGGTAACCTCATAATGTTGTATCCAGTGGAAACCTTTTGGCCGGCATCGACGACCGGCTGGGAACGACAGTTCCTTCCCGGCTTTCGGGGCGTCCGGCTCCTGCCACTGAAGCCCCGACCACTGACGTGAAAGGAGAAGCGCATGAGTGACTTCTCAACCCTCGCATCCGGGCACGGTCTCGGCGACGGCGGAGGCCGCGGTGGCAACCGTGGCCCCGGCGCCCGACCGGATCCCCGTGACCGCGCGCAGCTCGCCGCCCACCCCGTGAGCGCGCGCCGTGTGCTGGCGCTCTTCGCGCCCCATCGCTGGGCCATCGGCCTCGTGCTGCTGCTCATTATCAGCAGCTCCGTGCTCGGTCTCGCGACCCCCTTCCTCACCAAGGAATTGGTGGATGTTGCCATTCCCCGGCAGGACGTGCGCCTGCTCCTCACCCTGGTGGGCCTCATGGTCGGCGTCGCCATCGTCGCCGGCGTCCTCGGCGTGCTCCAGACCTGGCTCAGCACCACGGTGGGCCAGCGGATCATGCACGGTCTGCGTACCGCCCTCTTCACCCATCTCCAACGTCAGCCGATCAGCTTCTTCACCCGCACCCGCTCCGGTGAGGTGCAGTCGCGGCTGACCCATGACGTCTCAGGTCTGCAGGGCGTCGTCACCACCACTGCGACCTCGCTCGCCGGCAATGTTGCGACGGTTGTCGGAACCTTGGTCGCCATGCTTGCCCTCAGCCCCACCCTCGCGCTGCTTTCGCTCATCGTCATCCCCCCGGCCGTGATCGTCACCCGCTCGGTCGCCCGGCTGCGCCGGGACGCCACCGACAAACGACAGAAGGCGCTCGCCGCGCTGCACGGCCAAGTGGAGGAGTCGCTGTCGGTCAGCGGTGCCCGCCTGAGCAAGACGCTCGGTGCGAGCGACCAGCTCGCCCGGCGTTTCCACGACTCCAGTGCCGGACTCCTGGACCTGGAGGTCGCGGCCCAGATCGCCGGCCGTTGGCGTACCGCCACGATGGGGATCGTCTTCGCGATCGTCCCGGCCGCGCTGTATCTCGTCGCAGGGCTCCCGGTGACGGGCGCGGGGATCTCGATCGGAACCCTGGTCGCCTTCGTCGCGCTGCAGGCCGGCATCTTCCGTCCGGTCATGGGGCTGCTCTCCATCGGCGTGCAGGTCACCGCGTCCGTGGCACTGTTCAGCCGGATCTTCGAATACCTCGATCTGCCGGTCGAGGTCGCCGAGCCCGAGCCCGACGTCGCCAGGCATCTGGACCCGGCCACCGCGAGCGGTGAGTTGCGGCTGGAGGACGTGACCTATCGGCACGCAGGTGCCGATCGCAACGCGCTGACCGGGATCGATCTCACGATCCCTGCCGGAGCCACGGTGGCCCTCGTCGGTTCCACCGGGTCGGGCAAGTCCACGCTGGCGTCGCTCCTGGCCCGTCTCGACGACCCGACTCTCGGCCGCGTCACCCTCGACGGAATCGACTTGCGGGAGTTGCCGTCCACCGAGCGCGCCGCGATCGTCGGCGTGGTGTCGCAGGAGACCTACCTTCTGCACGCCACTGTCCGGGACAACCTTCGCTTCGCGAAGCCGGACACCACCGATGCCGAGATCGAGCAGGCGGCCCGCGAGGCCCAGGTGCATGAGCTGATCGAATCGTTGCCGGAGGGGTACGACACCATGGTCGGGTCCCGCGGCCACCGGTTCTCCGGTGGGGAACAGCAGCGGCTGGCACTTGCGCGTACGCTCCTGCGCGATCCCAAGGTGTTGATCCTCGACGAGGCCACCAGCGCCCTGGACACCCGCACCGAGGCCCTGGTGCAGGCCGCGCTCGACCGCGTGGGTCGCGACCGGACGGTGGTGACGATCGCGCACCGGCTGTCCACCGTGCGCAACGCCGACCTGATCGTCGTGCTCGACGACGGGCGGATCGTCGAACAGGGAACCCATGACGAGTTGCTCGCTCGTGGCGGTCGCTATGCGGCGCTCGTTGCCGCCGGGACTCGCACCGAGGACGTTGCTCTCGCCTCCTGAGCGGTTCTCCGGAGAGATCCTGGGCTCTGCAGCAACCGGGGCAGAACCGCCCTGTGTGTCAGCGTCCCCGCATCCCCTTGCGCATGCCCTTCATGGACGTGGGGATGGGTCCCTTGGGGATCGGGACCTTCGGGCGCACGGCGTCAATGGCGCGCAGCCGGTTGCGCACGTCCGTCACTTGGTGGGGCTGGAGGGTCTTCGGCAGCTTGCGCACGTGCTTCTCCAGCTTGGGGAGGGGAACCTGCCCCTCCTTGTCGCCCATCTGGATCGAGTGCACAACCACGTTGCTGATGAACTTCTCGTGCTTGCGCTGTTCGGTCAGCAACAGTTGGCGGGCCCGGTTGGGGTCCCCCTCCGACACCAGGACGATCCCGGCGGGACCGACTGCACGATGGACGACGTCCTTGTGCTTGGTCGCGGCGATCACCGGATCATGAATCCACTTCTTTCCAAGCATTTGCAGTGCCACTTCGGCCGAGCCGACTTCGCCCGCATAGCGCTGATAGGTCGCCTTCTTGGTCTTCTGGATCAGCAGCAACATGGCCAACAGCAGGCCCGCCATGATCGCGGTGAGGACCATCATGATCCAGGTGAACCACGCGGCATTGGTGAGCAACCCGATGACGACGACGATGACGATCGGGACGGCGAAGCACAGGATCGTGAGTGGCGCAAGCGACTTGTCGTATTCCTGCGTGAGCTTGAAAGACTCCCAGATCTGGCGGAACCGCCCCATCTGGTTGGGGTCCTTCGAGGTCCGGCGGGCTTCTTTGGCCGCCTTTTTCGCGGCCTTCTGCTCGGCCACTGCCTTCGCGTACGCCTGCCTCGGCGTCAGATTCTCAGCCATGGGTGCTTTCTCGGTCGTGGGGTCGTGATGCGCTCTAGGCCTGGGCCGACGAATCGGGGCCTGTCGCAGCAGCCGCGGGCACAGCGTTCCGTGCGGCCATGGCCTCACGATAGAGCCGTCCGGCGCGATAACTCGACCTGACCAGCGGGCCGCTCATCACACCCCGATAGCCGATCTCGCGGGCCAGCTCCGCCAACTCGTCGAACTCCTGGGGCGTCACCCAACGGTCGATCGGGTGGTGCTGCGGCGTCGGGCGCAGATATTGGGTGATCGTGATGATCTCCGCGCCGGCATCGAACAGCTCCCGGAGAGCCTGCTCGGTCTCCTCGCGGGTCTCGCCCATGCCGAGGATCAGGTTGCTCTTCGTGACCAGTCCTGCGGCGCGTGAGTCGGTGAGCACCTGCAGCGAACGGTCATAACGGAAGCCCGGTCGGATGCGCTTGAAGATGCGCGGAACCGTCTCCACGTTGTGGGCGAAGACCTCGGGCCGGGTCTCGAAGACCTGATCGAGGAACTCCTTGTTGCCGGAGAAATCCGGTGCGAGCATCTCGACGCCCACGCCGGGGTTGAGCTCGTGCACCTTGCGGATGGTCTCCGCATAGAGCCATGCGCCCTCGTCGGGGAGATCGTCGCGGCAGACGCCGGTGATGGTGGCATATTTCAGCCCCATCGTCCGCACCGACTCCGCCACGCGCAGCGGCTCGATTGTGTCATATTCGGTCGGTTTCTTGGACTCGATCTGGCAGAAATCGCAACGTCGCGTGCAGGAGTCGCCACCGATGAGGAAGGTCGCTTCGCGATCCTCCCAGCATTCGAAGATGTTGGGACAGGCAGCTTCCTGGCACACCGTGTGCAGGCTCTCGTCGTTGACGAGACGCTTGAGGTCCCGATACTCAGAGCCCATCTTGGCGGTCGTCTTGATCCAGGAGGGCTTCTTCTCAATGGGGGTCTCCGCGTTGCGGACCTCCACCCGGAGCAGCTTGCGGCCTTCAGGAGAAACAGTCACCCAGCCATCCTACGCCCTAACTCCAGCCCGGCCAGGGACGGTCGAACGCGCCCCGTGCTCGCCGGGTCAGCGGCCCGATGAGCCTGCGATCAGTCGACGTCGCGCCCGGCGAAGAGGGCGCCGCCCAGGACGACCACCAGCGCGATGACGCCGAACCACAGGAGTCCGGCACCGGCGATCACGGCCGGATCGGCGTGCAGCGCGCCATGGACGGTCGAGTGCGAATTGAGCAGGAACTCACCCAGCACCCGTTCCAGGCCGATCCATTCCCAGTGGCCGATGGCCACGGTGCTGAAGAAGGCCTGCAGGACGACGAGGACCAACCAGCCCACCAACACCCCGAGTGCGCCCAGTGTGCTGCGGGTGACCAGGGCGATCACGAACCCCAGCACGGCAACGCTCACCACCACGAGCACACCCCGGACACCGGCGGCGAGCATCCAGGCGACTGCGCTCGGATGACTGTGGGTGCTGACGATCAGCGACCAGGCGATGGCAGCGCCCATGGCCACCGTCGAGACTGCAGCGGCCGGCAGGGCCACACTCGCGAGCTTGGCGAGATAGACCCGCCACCGCTGCGGGTTGAACGTCAGCCAGGTGCCCAGTGCGCCGGAGCTCTGTTCGGATCCGATGACGGAGGCGGAGGTGAAATAGCTCCAGGCGCCGACGAGGGCCGCCGCGAGCACGATCATGCCCGGCCCGAAGAAGGAGAGTTCGATCTCGGGGTTGTAGGAGTTCGGTTGCAGTCCCATGAAGAGCGAGACGATCGCCAACAGACTCACGGCAGCGATGCCACTGATCCATGTGGTGCGGCGGGTGAGATAGCGGTGGAGCTCGGGGACGAGCAGGCTGCTCATGCGATCCTCCCGGATACGAGGGGGTGGGGTGGCTGGGGGACGGAAGCATCGGTGAGCTGCAGGAACCGTTGCTCGAGCGAACCGCGCTGACACCGGATGCCGCTCGCCCAGATGCCGGCCTCGCCCAGATGACGATTGAGCACGTCACCCGGCCAGTCGCCGGCGACGTCCAGGTGTCGCGGCCGTCGGTCCACGGACCAGCCCCGTGCACGGAGCACGGTGGCAGCACGATCCGGGTCGTCAACCTCCACCCGCAGCACGTGGTGGGCACCGAGGACGTCGTCGAGCCGGCCCTCGATCACCGTGCGTCCGGCACGGATGATCGTCACCGAGTCGACGATCTGTTCCAGTTCCCCGATGAGGTGGGTCGAGACGAGCACGGCTTTTCCGCGGGCTGCGAGGGTACGCATCATCTGCCGCATCTCCCGGATCCCGCTCGGGTCCAGTCCGTTGGTGGGTTCGTCGAAGATCACGACGGCGGGATCCTTCAGCAGGGTCGAGGCAACAGCGAGGCGCTGTTTCATGCCGAGCGAATACTTCGCGTACGGGTCACTCGCCCGATCCCGCAGCCCCACCAGCTCAAGGACTTCCTCCACGACCCGGCTGGGGACACCGATCGACCGGGCGAGCAGGTGGAGGTTCTTGCGACCGCTGAACTGCCCGGCGAAGCGGGGCCGTTCAACGATCGCGCCAACGCGACTGATGACGTCGGGGAGACGCTCCGGAACGGGCGTGCCGAGCAGGCGCATCGTGCCCCCGGAGGGCCGGACCAAGCCCAGCAGCATGCGGATCGTCGTCGACTTCCCAGAGCCGTTGGGTCCGAGGAACCCGTGCACCCCCACGCGGGGGACCCGCATCGCCAGCCCGTCCACCGCCAGCCGCTGGCCCTGCCAGCCGTCGAAACGTTTGGTGAGTCCGTCGATCTCGACCGCCCACGGATTCTCCGTGGTCCAAGGAATGTGTGCCACGTGCATACCTTCTCCGACGTCGGGAGCGTTGGGGGAGGTTCTGTGGTCTCGCGAGCGGGAGGCTGTGGTCTTGGAGTACGCCGGCCCTGGTCAGACCGTGAGGCCATAGCTGACGCCCTCGGGGGCGGCCACGGGCGCGACGGTGGTCGGCACGACGTCCGGGGACTGCTCGAACGGCTCCCACGCCAGCATGGCCTCGAGGTGGCGCTCCATCCCCTGTGCGGCCTCCTGAACAGTGGGGGGATCGGTGAGTTCGAGGGCGATCGACGTCACCCCCGCGTCGGTGATGCCGCACGGGACGATGGTCTGCGTCCAGGACATGTCGGGCGCCACGTTGAGCGAGAAGCCGTGCATGGCGGTCTTGTGGGCGACCCGCACGCCGATCTGGGCGATCTTGCGCTCCGGCCGGTCGGCGGTGGCAGCGAGCCAGACGCCGGCCCGGCCGCGGACGCGACCCGTCGTCAACCCCAGCTCCGCCAGATAGCGGATCACGGACTCCTCGACCCGGCGGATGTAGTCCACGACGCCCACATTGTCGGGCAGCCGCACGATCGGATAGCCCACCAATTGGCCGGGACCGTGCCAGGTGATCAGCCCGCCACGGTCCACATCGATGACGGGGGTGCCATCGATCGGCCGGTGTTCGGGCAGCGTCCGTCGCCCTGCGGTATAGACCGCGTGATGTTCCAGCATCAGCACCGTTTCGTCGCCACCGGCGACCGCCCGGGCATGCAGTTCGCGCTGCAGATCCCAGGTTTCCTGATAGTCAACGAGGCCGAGCCAGCGATAGTGACGGGACATGGCGGCGATGATACGCGGCACCACAGGGTCCGGACAGGCACGGAGCCCGTGACACACGAACGCGCGTCACGGGCTCTGTAGCGTTGTTCCGGGTCAGACGCCGAGCTCGGCTCCGAAGTCTGCCTCCTCCAGACGCTCCTTGATCGCCGCCAGGAAGCGGGACGCGTCGGCCCCGTCGACGAGACGGTGGTCATAGGTGAGCGAGAGATACATGACATCGCGCACGGCGATCACGTCGCCCAGCTCCGGATCGGAGACGACCAGCGGACGCTTGACCATCGCACCGGTCCCGAGGATCGCCACCTGAGGCTGGTTGATGATCGGGGTGTCGAACAGCGTCCCGGTGGAGCCATAGTTCGTGATCGTGAACGTGCCGCCCACGAGATCGTCGGGCAGGACCTTGCCGGTGCGGGCCTTGTCGGCCTGTTCGGCGATCCGCTTGGCCAGACCCGACAGATTGAGGTCGCCCGCGTGGTGGATGACCGGGACCATCAGGCCGCGTTCCGTGTCCACCGCGATGCCGATGTGTTCGGCGTCGGCATAGGTGACGGTCTTGGCGTCGGTGTCGATCGTCGCGTTGACCTTGGGGAAGTGCCGCAGCGCCTCGACCGTCGCAACCGTGATGAACGGCAGATAGGACAGGCTCGCCCCGTGCTGTGCCTTGAAGGCCTCCTTGGCTGCAGCGCGCAACCTCGAGACTCCGGTCAGATCGACCTCGACGGTCGCCGTCAACTGCGCGGAGACCTGCAGGGACTCCACCATGCGGCGCGCGATCGTCAGGCGCATGCGCGACAGCTTCTCGGTCGTCCCGCGCTTGGCGAGGACCTCCGCCGACGGCTCCGACTTGGTGCGGGCCGGGGCCTTGGCGCGGGCGGCGGGAGCGGCGGCAGGAGCCTTCGTGGCCTCCTCGGCGGCGGCGATCACGTCCTGTTTGCGGATGCGGCCACCCACTCCGGTGCCCTTCACCGACGCGAGATCCACACCGCGTTCGGCGGCGAGCTTGCGGACCAGGGGAGTGACATAGGTGCTGTCATCCCCGCCGGCGCGTGGCGCGACCTTGTTCTCGGCGGGTGCCTGTTCCTTGGGCGCGGGCTTCGCGGCTGTCGGCTTCGGCGCCTCGGGCTCCGGCTCGGGTTCGGGTTCGGGTTCGGGCTCTGGCTCGGCCGGCTTGTCCTGGGCGTCGGGGTCAGGGGCCGGGATCGGTTCCTGACCGCCCTCGTCGCCCGCCTCGGCCTGGTCCTCGATCTCCTCGACGCTCTGGGCGTCACTGGTGCCGCTGTCCTCGAGGGCCTCGGCGTCACCGATGATCGCCAGCACCGCACCCACGTCGACGGTGTCGTCCTCCTCGGCGCGCAACTCCAGGACGGTCCCCGCGACCGGAGAGGGCACTTCAGTGTCGACCTTGTCGGTGGAGATCTCGACCAGCGGCTCATCCACGTCGATGGGGTCGCCGACCTGCTTGAGCCAACGCGACACGGTGCCCTCGGTCACCGACTCGCCCAGCTGTGGAAGCGTCACCTCGGTGCCCTGGGCAGGACCGGACGACTTCTTGGCGGGGGCCTGCTGCTGGGCCGGCTCGGCGGGCTCGGGCTCGGGCTGTTCCTCCGGCTCGGGCTCGGATTCCGGTTGTTCCTCCGGCTCGGGTTCCGGCTCCGCTTCCTCGCCAGATCCGGAATCCCCATCCGGTTGCTCGCCCTCCTCGCCGATCACGGCCAGCTCTGCGCCGACCTCGACGGTGTCGTCCTCCTCCGCCTTGATCTCCAGGAGGACACCGGCCACGGGACTGGGGATCTCGGTGTCAACCTTGTCGGTCGAGACTTCGAGCAGCGGTTCGTCCGCGGCCACCGTGTCGCCGACATTCTTCAACCAACGGGACACAGTGCCTTCGGTGACGCTTTCGCCCAGTGCGGGGAGAGTAACTGAAGTCGGCATGAGAGTCGGGCTCCTCAAATCAGGGACCTGTGCGTTGCACTTCACACTATCCGGACCAGTTCGGGCCTCACCACTGAGGTTGGGCGGTCGGTGCACGGACGATCCTACGGCTCTCGTCATAATGATGTGCGTGAACGAGCACCGGGAACGCCCGCGACGCCGACGAGGGCGGTCATGAGCGCGGCGCGCGCCCGGGACCTCGTGCGCTTCCACCCCGCGGGAAGGCGGTGGCCGGTGGCGCTCAAGGCCGCGATCGCGATCAGCCTCCCGCTCCTGGTCACCACTCTGCTGGGCCGCCCCGAACTCGGTCTGATGGCCGGCTTGGGCGCGTTCGCCGTTCTCTACGGTGCCGACACGCCCGGTCGCTTCCGCATCAAGCTGATGTCCGCGATGGCTGCCGGTTTCGTGCTGTCGGTGACTGCCGGCGTACTCGCAGCAGCTCTCCACTCACTCGTCCTGCTCGCCATGCTCGTGGTGCTCGCAGCACTGTCCGCCGCTGTGTGCGTGACGTTGAAGATCGGGCCGCCCGGCTCCTACTTCCTGGTGCTCGTCGGCGGGGCGGGGAGCTTCCTGGTGGGGCAGGGCGTGTCCCCCTGGCAGGTGATCGCCATGACGGCCATCGGCGGTGTGGTCGCCGTCGTCGTCGGGATGGGTGATCTGATCGGGGACCCCCACCGGCCGGAGCGGGAAGCGGTCGACACCGCGGAGGAGGCCATCGCGCTCTTCGAACAGGCCGACCTGCCCGAGGACATTCGAGTGGCCCGCGCAGCTGCCTCGGCCACTCTCCACCAGGCGTGGACCAGCTTCCGCGACGGGATCGGCGAACGCACGATCGACCAGCGCAACGAGCAGCTGTTCGAGCGGATCGGGATCCTGCAGACGCGGTATACCCAGCGCAGCGCCCTGCTGACCGGCCGGACGACCGGTGCGGAAGCCCAGCCCTGGGGCAGTGCGGAGGGGGACCAGCTGGAGCCCCCGACCCTGGATCCGGAGTTCGAGGCCGAGCAGTTGCGGGACTCATCGCTCGGACGACCGGAGGCGGCGTACCTCATCAAACAAGCTCTGCACTGGCCCAGCGAGATCCGCCTGATCGCCCTCCGCGTCGGCATCGCCACCCTTCTCTCCGGCATCGCCGCCGTGCTGATGGGCTTCGACCACAGCTATTGGGGGGTGGCGTTCGCGGCGCTGGTGCTGCATCAGGGTGGGAGCAGGTACGCCCAGACCCTGCGCGGTCTCCAGCGCCTGATCGGCACCTTGTTGGGCCTCGGGGTCTATGCCCTCATCCTGTGGTGGAACCCACAGGGCGGCTGGCTGGTGCTGGTCATCTTCGCTCTGCAATTCGCGATCGAGATGCTGGTCGTGCGGAACTATGCCGCGGCGGTCGTCTTCATCACCCCGATCGCGCTCACGATCGCCTCCGCCGCGGCGAGCACCATCGAGCCGTGGCGCCTGATCCTCGAGCGGGGCCTCGACACCCTTGTCGCGGTCGTCCTCGCGCTCACGGTCCTGTGGCTCACGGGTCGGGGGACCAGCCTGCTGTTCGTCCGGGCCCATGCCCGCCGGTCGATCCTCGCCACCGAGGACGTCATGCGGGACCTGGCGGAGAGTCGCTATGCGACCGCGGAGGCGCGGGAGAACCGACGTCATCTGTACTACGAGCTGCTTGAACTCGAACGCGGGCTGGCCCAGTCCTTGTCGGACGATCCCCGGCGGGTGGCGCCCTATCGGGCGATGGTCGAACAGGTGGCGACGCTGGGATACCTCGTGCTGGGGGCCTGCTGGCATCCCCAGGTGCGGCGGGCGCGCGAGGCGTTCGGGCGTGCCGTGGAGCCGCTGCAGGTGATCAAATCCCACCCGATCGACAGACAGCGCGCAGCCGCGGACATCGAGGCCGATGTCCGGCGGGTGCAGCAGGTGATCACCGACTGGCGCTGAGGCGCCCGACACCGCGTTCCACGGCCGCTATTACGCTGGGTCCCACCACGGATCAAAGGAGACCTGGATGCCCCAGAAGAAGGCACTGCTCGTTCTGACCAGTCACGACGACCTCGGCGGCGTACGCAAGACAGGCTTCCATCTCGGGGAGGCCGCCCATCCCTGGAAGGAGCTCACCGATGCGGGGGTCCACGTGGACATCGCGTCGATCGCCGGGGGAGCGGCACCCGTGGACGGCCGCAAGGACGACGATCCGATCCAGACCGAATTCCTGGCTGCCTTCGCCGATGAACTCCAGAACACACCAAAACTCGGCGATTTGAGCGCGAGCGACTATGACGCAGTCGTCTTCGTCGGCGGGCACGGAACCATGTGGGACTTCCCCAACAACGACACCGTTGCCTCGCTCGGCCGGGACATCTATGAAAACGGTGGCGTCGTCGCAGCGGTCTGTCATGGACCCGCAGCGCTGGTCGGCATGACACTGTCGGACGGCACACCACTGGTGCAGGGGAAGACGCTCGCCGCGTTCACCGACGCGGAGGAGGAGGCGGTCGGGCTGACCGACGTCGTCCCGTTCCTGCTGCAGACCGAGCTGGAGAAGCTCGGGGCCACGCACACCTCGGCCGAGAATTTCACCGAGAACGTCGAGGTCAGTGAGCGGCTCGTGACCGGTCAGAATCCGGCGTCCGCCCGGCGCCTGGGCGCGGAGATCGCCAAACTGCTCACCGTCTAACCGGAAAGGTTCCTGGCCGGGTACAACGAGTTCAGTCGCCGATCAGGCCGTCGAGGCGCGTTGCCTCGGCGGTCAGGTTGGCGTGGGCGGACTCCGTCCACAGGTCGGCGCCGACGGGCGTGCGATAGAGCGGGTCGAGTTCGAGCAGGTACGCGACCACCCGACGCCGACCACGCCGGAAGTCCGCGAGCGGGATGTCCGCGTGCTCGACCCGCACGTCCCGCCAATAGCGCGCATAGGTTCCCGGCTCCGCGCCCAGGATCGCCAGGTCCGCGTCGCAGAGGGTGCGCCCGTTGTCGTCGGTGTCCGCCGGCCGGTGTCCGTCGGTGAGGCGGACGAGCCGGGCGACCTCGGCGACATGGGACCGGGGGAGCAGGTCATCGAGTGCACGCTCGGCGAGCTGGGCCGAGGCTTCCTCATCGTCTCCTGGCGTGCCGGCATAGACGGCGTCGTGGAACCAGGCCGCCAGCTCGACGACCCGTTCCGCGCCGCCCAGTGCGGTCAGGGAATCGAGGCAGTGCTCGAGGTGGCGCAGGTCGTGATAGCGCCGATGGCGCTCCGACCAGCGCACCAGCAGATCCTCGGCGAGCAGGCCACCGGAACGCAACGGCCACCGCTCCCGCAGGCCGACCCGCAGCGCCTCCCGTTCCGCGCGCGCCGCCGCTTTGGTGAGCCGCAACCCGGACTCCCGCAGCGCCTGCACGAGACGTTTGGTGGGCGCCTGCACGGCCCCGGCATCGATGCAGGCCTGCAGCAGTCGTTCCGGGACGTCATAGTGATCTCGGTCGAAGGCCCGCGGATGCACCCCGGCCCGCTCTGCCACGACATGCAGCTCCTCCAACGCCGTGTCGGAGACCATGTGCGCGAACATCTGGCCGCGATGGAGCCAGGCCGGGGTGTCGATCCAGACGGTCACGTCGCTGAATCAGGCCTGCATGCTGCGGGCGATCTCGACCAGCGTGCGGACGGCCACGCCGGTGCCGCCGACCGGGATCTCCCCGTCGGCCGAGCCCTCGTTGAAGCCGGCCGGGGCGATGTCCAGGTGCGCCCAGTCGATCTTCTCGTCCACGAACGAGCGCAGGAAGGACGCCGCGATCGAGGCACCGCCCCAGCGGCCGCCGCCGGACTTGAGGTCGGCGACCTTGGACTCCAGCGCCTTGGCGCTCCATTCGCCCATCGGCAGGCGCCAGGCCTCCTCGCCGGCGGACTCCGCAGCACCGAGCACGCGCTCCGCGACCTCGTCCGAGTCGGAGAACACCCCGAAGATCTGGGTGCCGAGCGCGACCATGGCCGCACCCGTGAGGGTCGCGACGTCCACGATCAGGTCCGGCTGGTCCTCGCTGCCGCGGGCCAGTCCGTCCGCGAGCACGAGACGACCCTCGGCGTCGGTGTTGTAGTTCTCGACCGTCTTGCCGCCATAGATCGTCAGGACATCGGAGGGTCGGAACGCGGTGTCGCTCGGCAGGTTCTCCGCCAGGCAGCCGTACGCCGTCACCCGGACCTTCAGCCCGAGCTCGGCGATCGCGTTCGTTGCGGCGATCACGGCCGCAGCACCGGCCATGTCGGACCGCATGGTCGACATCGACTCACCGGGCTTCAGGTTCAGGCCACCGGAGTCGAAGGTGATCCCCTTGCCCACGAGCACGAGGTGAGCTGATGCGCGGGGCGGGGCGTACGACATGCGCACGAGCCGCGGGAGTTGCGACGAACCGCCGCCGACCGCCATGTGGCCACCGAACCCACCGGAGACGAGATCGCCCTCGTCCAGCACCTCGACCTTGACCTTCCGGCCCTTGAGGAGATCCTCGGCGGCACCGGCGAAGCTCTCGGGATAGAGCAGGTTGGGGGGCAGGTTCACCCACTCGCGGGCGACCAATTGTGCCTGGGCGACGATCCGGGCCTGCTCGACGATCTCCTTGTCGGCCACGGTGGACACGACGCTGAAGTCCAGCGCCGGCTGGTCCTCGGGTTCCGCGGTCACGGGGGCATAGGCGTAGTGGCCGAGGAGCGTGCCCTCCACGACGGCGCGCAACAACTCCGGCTCGTCCGCGGGCAGCGCGACGGTGACGGTCCTGACCTCCTTCATCCCGACCACGGCGCGGGCGGCAGCCCCGGCGGCCTTGCGCACGGACCTGGGGGAGGGATCGGCAGAGCCGAGGCCGACCAGGACGAGGCGCTGACGGTTCAGTCCGGGCACCACCGTGACCTGGCCGAGTTTGGGCTTCGCGCCCAGCGTGGCGGCCATCTCCTCGATCGACTGGCCGAACTTGCGCTCATAACCCTTGCCGACGCTGGCCGGCACATGGGCGACGGTGGAATCGGTGTCGCCGGTGAGGGCGGCGATGACGACGTCGGTCTTGGCCGGCGCGGCCTTGACGCGGGTCAGTGCGGGCAGCGTGATCGGGTTCACTCGGTAGTCCTCCGGATCGGGTTGAGCGCGTCCCCAACGGACGCGGGAAGGGTGAGCGCACCATGGTGGCGCGCGGATGAAGATGCCCGATCAGGCTACCCCGCGTCCCTGCGATAAGTTCTGTGGCATCAGGCGATGGTGCTCGCCGAGGTACGCGGACACCACCCGGATCCACCCTCGGAAGGAACCCCCGATGAGCGAGCTGAAGAAGTCCCCCCTGCACGCCCGGCACGAGGCAGCGGGAGCCAAGTTCGCCGAGTTCGGCGGTTGGTCGATGCCGTTGCAGTACGCCGGCATCGTTGCCGAACACAAGGCCGTTCGGGCCTCCGTCGGCGTATTCGACGTGTCGCACCTCGGCAAGGTCACCGTGCGCGGTGCGGGCGCCGTTGACTTCCTCAACACGTGCCTCAGCAACGACCTCGGCAAGATCGGTGACAGTCAGGCGCAATACACCCTGCTGTGCAACGAGGCCGGCGGGGTCGTGGACGACCTCATTGTCTATCGATTCGCCGAGGACGATCTGTTCCTCATCCCCAACGCGGCCAACAACGCGACGGTCGTCGACACGCTGCGGGCGCGGGCGCCGGAGGGGGTCGAGGTCACCAACATCCACGACGACCATGCGGTGCTCGCCATCCAGGGGAGTCGTTCGGACGAGACGCTCACGGCGATGGGGCTGCCTGTCGGTCACGACTACATGTCCTTCGACGTCGCCGAGTTCGACGGGGTACGCCTCACCGTGTGCCGGACCGGCTATACGGGCGAGCGGGGCTATGAGCTCGTGGCACCGGTGGCCGATGCCGTGCAGATCTGGGACGCGGTCATGGCGGCCGGCGCCGAGTTCGACATCGTGCCGTGCGGACTTGGGGCCCGGGACACGCTGCGGACCGAAATGGGCTATCCGCTCCACGGGCAGGACCTGTCCCCGGAGATCTCCCCGGTCACGGCACGCGTCGGCTGGGCGGTGGGCTGGAAGAAGCCCGAGTTCATCGGCCACGAGGCGCTGCGCGCCGAGCGCGAGGCCGGTCCGGCCCGCAGGCTCTGGGGCATCAAGGCCACAGGTCGCGGCATTCCGCGACCGCACATGACCGTGCTCGACGCCGATGGTGGCGAGGTCGGGGAGGTCACGTCGGGGACCTTCTCCCCGACGCTGCAGGCGGGGATCGGGCTCGCGCTGCTGGATGCCGCCCATGAGCCGGGCGTCAAGGTCAACGTCCAGGTGCGCAACCGCGTCGAGGAGTTCGAGGTGGTCAAGCCGCCGTTCGTGACCCCCGGCGTACGCGAATCGTGATCACGCGGGATCGAGGGACATCGGGCCATAGACGACCCGATCTCCCTCGAGCAGGGTGACCTCACCGACCCCTTCGTCCTGCAGATCCGGATAGTGCTCGGTGAGCCATTCCTCCGCCTCGGCCTGGGAGTCGAAGCGCGCGTCGATGGTGCCGGTGTCCGGTTCCCAGCGCCACATCAGTATGTGCCTCCCCGCTCCACGACCGGTCGGGGCATGCGCATGCGACGGATCTGGATCGAGCGGTTGAAGCCGAACATCATGACGCCCTTGCCCTTGAGGTCCAGCCGCGGGAAGCGCTGGGCGGCGACCCTCTTGTACTTCCGCCACAGCAGGAACAGATCGAGCAGGACCAGGAAGATATAGCCGTACATCATCCCCAGGGACAGGAACGTGGCCCCGCCCCAGGTCGTCTGCAGGAAGCTCAGGGCCAGGAAGAGCATCATCGCGGGGAGCAGGAACTCGCCCAGGCTCCAGCGCGCATCGACCATGTCGCGCATCAGCTTGCGTTCGGGAGTGCCGTCCCTGGCCTCCATGTATTCCTCGCGGCGCCGACGGTTCTCCTCCGCATTGCGGCGGCGGGCTTCCTTCTTGTTGAGCTGCGGATTGAGCCGCTGCATGCGGGCAGCCTCGGCCTGCTTCCGGGTGGGCGTCGGCCCCTCCTTCTTGCGGGGCCCCTTGGGCGCGGGAGCCTGGGTCGGCTCGGGCGCCGGTGTCGGCTCGGGGTCCTTCTTGGCGCGGAAAAGGGCCATCGTCTGCAGTCCTCGTCGTCGGTTCTGCCTCTGCGGGAGGCTGATTGCTCCGGGCATTCTCCCAGGTAGGGCATGATCGAATCGAATCAACGAAACGGATGGACCGCGGGGGGTTGCGTACGCCCGCAGTTCGTCACACCTGCCCGGGTTGGCCCTGACCGCCTAGGCTAGTCGCACACGCGAATGGCGTCTGCCCCACCAAGGGCGCCATGTGACCAAGGTGATCGGAAGGACCTGGCCCCCTATGAGCGGATTTCTGAACCGGCTCTCCACTGTGTTCCGTGCAAAGGCAGACAAGGCACTGGACAAGATGGAGGATCCCAACCAGACGTTGGACTATTCCTACAAGAAGCAGCTCGAACTGCTGCAGAAGGTGCGCCGCGGTGTGGCGGACGTCGCCACGAGCCGCAAGAAGGTCGAGCTCCAGGCCACCCAGCTGAACACCCAGATCGACAAGCTCAACAGCCAGGCCCAGAAGGCACTCGAAGTGGGGCGCGAGGATCTGGCCCGGGAGGCGCTGACCCGCAAGTCCGGTCTGCAGCAGCAACTCGGTGATCTGCAGACCCAGCACGCCCAGTTGCAGGCCGAGGAGGAGAAGCTGGTCTCGGCGTCCCGGAGCCTGCAGGCGAAGGTGGATGCGTTCCGTACGCGCAAGGAAACGCTGAAGGCGACTTATACCGCCGCCCAGGCCCAGGCCTCGGTCAACGAGGCCTTCACCGGCATCGGTGAGGAAATGGGCGACGTGGGGCTCGCGATCCAGCGGTCGGAGGACAAGATCGCGGAGATGCAGGCCCGCGCCGGCGCGATGGACGAGCTCCTCGCCTCCGGAGCCATGGATGACATCACCGGTTCCTCCAAGGACGACATCACCCGCGAGCTCGAGGCGCTCTCCTCGGGTTCCCAGGTCGAGGACGAACTCGCCCGGATGAAGGCGCAGCTCGGCAGCGGCCCGGCCGCCGCGCCGCAGGCGCTCGAAGGCCCGGGGACCCGTTATGAGCAGGTGCCCCAGACCCCCCAGTCGCCGCCCCAGCAGGCCCCTCGGCAGCAGGGCCAGGGTGCGCCCGGCCAGCAGCAGGCGCAGGGATATCCCCAGCAGCCCGACGAGCAGCCCCCTTTCCAGGCCTATCCCGTCGAGGGACAGCCGGGGCAGGAGGGCCAGCGATGATCATTCGCGTCCTCAACCTCGGTCAGTTCCGGTTCGACGAATCGCACATGGACGATCTCAACGCGTGTGACGACGCCGTCGAGGCAGCCATGGCCGACCGCGACCAGGAGAAGCTCACGCAGGCTCTGCAGACCCTGATCGATGAGATCCAGAACCTCGGTGAGCCACTCCCGCTCGACTCACTCGAGGAGTCCGATCTGATCGTGCCAAGCGCCGATGCCACGGTGGCCGAGGTCGAAGCGCTCATGAGCGAATCAGAGGTTGATGAAGGTCTCATTCCGGGACGTGCCCCGGGCGCCTGATCCCCTTCGACAGCCGGGGCCCTGACCCATCGCGGGTCGGGGCCTCGCTGTTTTCCCGCTGCCGTTCGGGCGCGGGGTCAGGACACCGCATAGGGGTCAGGACAACGCATAGATGCCGAGTTCGACCCAAGCGCCCATGGCGATGCCGAACCCCACGAGCCCGAAGACCGCGGTGGCCGCCCAGAAACGCCCTCGCCATTCACCGTGCGGCGCGCTGACGAGAGCCGCCAGTCCCGGTCCCGACGCCGCGAGGATCCCGCAGACGATCAGGCTGGGCAGTGCCTGCCACGTGTCCGCCGGCCGGCACACACCGTCGACGTCACACGCGAGCAGCAGGGTCAGCAGCCACACCGCGGCGGCTGCGACGATCGCGAACACACCCACGAACAACGGCAGCGCCACCCGGGCCCACCGCGGCACGGTGCGGGTCTGCAGAATCGGAATCGCGACGGTCAGGATGAGGCAGGCAACGATGGCGCCGACGAACGGCCACGCGAAAACCCTTGTGTCGGGCGCCTCCAGCATCGACACCAGCCAGGTCACCGAGGCGCCCACGGCGAACAGTGCCGCGAGCGCCACGATCGCCGACGGAAGGAACCAGCGGCGGGGGAGGGGGGATGCTGCCATGACCCCAAACTAGTGCGCCGGGGATAATCGATGAATGAGAGTCCTTGTCGCCACTGACCAGATCGGCGCGCTGTCCTCCGCCGCCGCAGGACAAGCCATCGCCGCCGGTTGGTCGCAGGCCCAACCAGGTGCTCAACTGGCGGTCGCGCCCATGGGGGAGGCGGGCGCCGGATTCGCCCAGGCAGTCGCCGACCAACTCGAGACCGACCTGGAGCTGATCAGCGAACCCGACGGCCGGGTGATCACCCGGGTGTCCACCCCCGACACCGCCGTGGTGGCCGTCGAACCCGTGCGGGAGGGGGACAGTCAGCCCCGAGGTCTGGATCCGGCCGCTTCCTCCGCATCCATCGGACTCGCCCTGGCCGAGGTTCTGCAGCTCCAGCCGGTGCGCCGGATCTTCATCGACCTGGGTGGATTGCACAGTCACGATGCCGGCGCCGGAATTCTCGGCGCCCTCGGTGCGCGGGCGGACCGTCCGTTGATGGAGGGGTACGCGGCACTTGCCGGCCTCGCCGAACTCGACCTCGCCCCCGTCCGGGCGATGATCGGGGACACCGAACTGGTGGCGGTGGTCGCGTCGGAGGAACTTGACCAGCATCTGCTGGGTCTGCGTGGGATCACCTCCCTCCGCGGGCGGGAAGTGAATGCCGACCCCGCGGACATGCTGGCCGCGGACGCTGCCCTGGAGAGGCTGGGCGCCCTGGTCAACCCGGAGGCGTCCGGACTGCCCGGCGCGGGCGCGGCCGGCGGGGCGGCGTACGCCATCGCCGCACTCGGCGGCACCATCCTGACCGGACCGTCCGCCTGCGCCGAGCTGACGGGTCTCACCGAGACCATCAACGTCGCCGAGCTGGTCGTGACCGGCTCGTCCTCCTTCGATTTCGGGACCCGCGGGGGCGGCGTCGTGCAGTTCGTCGCGGAGGCCGCCCAGCGAGCCATGCGCCCCTGTGTCGCGCTGGCCGGGACCGTCGTGATCGGGTCGCGGGAGATGCGCACGATGGGGGTGGAGTCGGCGTACCCGGTCCGGCCACCCGATACCCCGGACAGCATGTCCGACCTGCCCACGGGGCGGGACGTGACGGCGGAGGAGCTGACGGAGACCGCCGCACGCATTGCGGGCACTTGGTCCTGGTGACCGAGCGGACGAGAATTGCGCGGGTTTCCGGGAATTCTTGACCGGGGCGGGAACAATGGCTGGGCGGCTGGTGTTGTGCCGGACGCGGGTTACCATTCTCCGCACGCTCTTGAATCTTTTTCACTGGAGGCAGATATGACCGAGGCGACCACCGCGACCACCGACGGCGTCATCCTCACAGACGAGGCCGCGGCCAAGGTGCGCGACCTCCTCGAGCGCGAGGGCCGTGACGACATGTCCCTGCGCATTGCCGTGCAGCCCGGCGGCTGCTCCGGCCTGCGTTACGAACTCTATTTCGACGATCGCCAGCTCGATGGCGATGTGGTCCGGGACTATCACGGTGTCAACGTCGTGACCGACCGCATGAGCGCTCCTTATCTCGGTGGCGCGATCATCGACTTCGTCGACAGCATCGAGAAGCAGGGGTTCACGATCGACAACCCCAACGCCGGCGGTTCCTGCGCCTGCGGCGACTCCTTCCACTGATTCACTCAGCACGCTGAGTCCGTTCGGCCCGGGTGGTGCAAACCGCCCGGGCCGACGCATACTCGGCCCATGGACATCCGCGGCAGAACCGCCCTCGTGACCGGAGGCGCCTCCGGCCTGGGCCTCGCGACGGTGCGGGCGCTCGTCTCACACGGAGTCCGGGTCGTCGTGCTGGACCTGCCCTCCCCGGAGGCCGAGACCACCGCGACCGACCTCGGTCCGCTGGTGACCTTCGTCCCCGGTGATGTCACGGTTGACGCGGAGGTCCAGCGTGCGGTCGACCGGGCAGTGGCGCTCGGCGACTTCGCCATCGTCGTGAACTGTGCCGGGATCGCCACCCCGGCGAGACTGCTCGACCGCGCCGGCAACCCTTTCCCGCTCGACGTGTTCACGCGCGTGATCGGGATCAACCTGACCGGGACCTTCAACGTCGCGCGGCTGGCGGTCAAGGCGATCGTGGAACACACGACGACGACCGCGGAGGACCGCGCCGTCATCATCAACACCGCCTCCATCGCCGCCTTCGAGGGGCAACTCGGGCAGGCCGCCTATGCCGCGTCCAAGGGTGGCGTGGCCGCCCTGACGCTCCCGCTGGCCAGGGAGCTAGCGCGCCATCGCATCCGCGTGGTCACGATCGCCCCGGGGCTGTTCCGGACCCCGCTGCTCGACGGTCTGCCGGCCGAAGCCATGGATGAACTCGGGGCCCGGGTGCCGCACCCGGCCCGATTGGGTGATCCCGCTGAGTTCGCCCTCCTCGCCACGCAGGTCATGGCGAATCCGATGCTGAACGGCGAGACGATCCGGCTCGACGGCGCAATCCGGATGCCGCCGCGCTGAACCGCCTAGGCTGAGACCGGCTCGCCGACGAATCGAGGAGGCACCGATGACGCTGGTGGAGTATGTGTCCGAGGACGCCGTCGGCTGGATCACCCTGGCCAACCCCGACAGGGGCAATGCCTTCGACTTCCCGACGGCGGACGCGCTCGCCGCAGCCGTGCGGCAGGCGGATCGCGACCGCGTCAAGGTGATCGTCCTGCGGGCCCGGGGACGGTTCTTCTCCGTCGGTGGGGATCTCACCGGCTTCACCGATGCGGATTCCTTCCCCGACTACCTCAACGACCTCGCAACCGCGGGGCATCGGATCATCGCGGACCTTGCCCGCAGCGAGGCGGTGGTGGTCAGCGTGGTGCAGGGCACCGCGGCCGGGATCGGCTTCCCCATCGCGATGGCCGCGGACATCGTGGTCGCTTCCGAGGACGCACAGTTCACGCTCGGCTATACGAAAGTCGGCCTCACCGGGGACGGCGGCACGGGCCTGCTGGCCCGGAGCATCGGGTTGCACCACACCCTGAGGTTGGCCCTGCTCAACGACGTGCTGACGGCGGAGGAGGCGTACGCCGCCGGGTTGGTCGCCCGCGTCTTCACGGCCGACGGCCTCGAGGACGGGACCCGGCGGATCGTGACCGGCCTCGCAGCCGGCTCCCGCGGGGCACAGGCCGGCATCAAGCGGGTGATCAGGGCCGCCGCCACGAGCGACCTGGAGACCCACCTGGCGCTGGAAGCGCGGACGATGACCGCCGCCACCCGGGATCCCGACGCGCTCGAAGGGATCAGCGCCTTTCTGGCGAAGCGTGCCCCGGAGTTCCGCCGGGACTGATTCGCGTGGATGTTGAAGAGGCACTGCTGGCCCGCCGTTCGATCCGGGCCTTCACCGACCGCGAAGTCGAGCCCGAACTGCTGGCTCGCGCTCTGACGACTGCGGCGTACGCCCCCTCCGGTGGCAACCTGCAGCCCTGGCACGTGGTCGTCGTCCGGGGCGAACCGCTGCGCCGACTCGTCAACCGCGTCACCGAGCGCATCAACGATCCGGCCGCGCCCGCTCCGACACCGGACTACGAGATGTATCCCTCCCCACTCAAATCGCCCTACCGCGAGCGGCGCTTCCGCAACGGGGAGATGCTCTATGACCTGCTCGGCATCCCGCGGGAGGACCGAGTAGCACGCCTGCGGCAGTTCGCCCGCAACTATCGGTTCTTCGACGCCCCGGTGGCGCTTTTCCTCTATGTCGACCGGGACATGGGCCGGCCCCAGTGGGCGGACCTAGGGATGTTCCTGCAGTCGCTGATGCTCGTGCTCACCGAGCAGGGGGTCGACACCTGTCCCCAGGTGGCGTGGTCGACCTATCACGACACCGTGGCGGAGATCACCGCGCCGCCGGCGGAATTGATGCTGTGCTGCGGGCTCGCGATCGGGTACGCCGATACCGCCGCCCCGGTCAACCGGCTCCGGACGGAGCGTGCCCCTCTTCAGGAATGGTGCCGATTCCTCGACTGACCCTCTCAGCGCCCGCCGCGCTGTCGGAGCCCTGCACTAGGGTGACGCGAGCGAGAGGGAGGAACAATGCAGTTCAGGTTGGGGAAGCGCGTCTTCGACGATCGTGCCCGGTTGGTCATGGCCATCATCAATCGCACCCCCGACTCGTTCTATGACAAAGGGCTGACCTGGGCCGAGGACGCTGCCTTCGACAGGGTCGCCGAAGTCGTCGACCAGGGCGCGGACCTCGTGGACATCGGAGGCATCAAGGCGGCCCCCGGGGTGGAGATCGACGCAACCGAGGAAGCCCGTCGCGTCGTCTCCTTCGTCGCCCGCGTCCGCGCCGCTCATCCCGATCTGGTGATCTCCGTCGACACGTGGCGTGCGGAGGTGGGCCGGGCGGTGTGCGCCGAGGGCGCCGATGTGCTCAACGACGCCTGGGGCGGGGCCGACCCCGGCCTCGCGGAGGTCGCCGCGGAGTTCGGCGTCGGCATGGTCTGTACCCACACGAATTCGGTCACCCCGCGGACTCGTCCGCACCGGATCGAATACGACGATGTCGTCGCCGCGGCCATCAGCGCGACCGTCGCCCAGGCGGAGCGGGCGGTGGCGGTCGGGGTGGACCGGGAACGGCTGTTCATCGACCCGGCCCACGACTTCGGGAAGAACTCCTTCCACTCCATCGAGCTCACCCGGCGCCTCGACGAGATGGTCGCCACCGGTTGGCCGGTCCTGGTGTCGCTGTCCAACAAGGACTTCGTGGGGGAGGCGCTCGATCGGCCGGTCAGCGAACGCGTCGTCGGCACGCTGGCCACCACGGCCGTGTCGGCCTGGCACGGCGCCCACGTCTATCGGGTCCACGAGGTCGCCGAGACCCGCCAGGTCCTCGACATGGTGTCGACGATCGCGGGGCAGCGGCCGTTGGCCCGTGCCGTTCGGGGGCTCGCATGATCGCCGCGGGTTTCCTGCCGCATCCGCCGCTGTTGCTGGGGGAGTACGCGTCGCTGGCCGACCCGGCAGCCGACCTCCGGGATCGGTGTCGAACGGTGGCGCGGGAGCTGGTCGCGTTGGCACCGGACGGGCTCGTGGTCCTCACCGGGGTGCCTCGCGTACCGCCGGTCATCGACAGCAGGCCGCCGCTCGGGCTCCGGGTGGCCCGCGAACTGCTCGCCGGGCTGGGGCCTGGGGTCGACGTCGCAGTGGTCGACACACTCACGGTGCCGTTCGACGCGGATGCGGACGAAATTCGGGATTGTGCCATGCACCTGCGGGAAACCGGTGCGGGAGCCCGGGGCGTGCTCGTCATGGGCGACGGATCAGCCCGCCGCAGCGAGAAGGCACCGGGGCACCTGGATGAGCGTGCGTTCGCTGTCGATCAGCAGGTCGCGGAGGCCTTGGCGCGGGGCGTGCCCGAGGAGCTCGCGGAGCTCGATCCGGAATTGGCCGCGGAACTGATGATCGCCGGCCGCGCCGCCTGGCAGGTGCTGGCGGCAGCAGCGCCCGGGCGACCCGACCGGGCGACCGCCGAGGCACTGGATCCGTTCGGAGTGCTCTATCACGTGGCGCTCTGGTCCTGGCCCGGCCATGACTGAGTCGCTCACGTTCCGGGTCCTCACCGGTCCCGCCGGGCTTCCGCCGACCCTCGGTCCCCACGAGTTGGGGGTGGCGTACGCGTGGCCCGAGCACCCGACGGTGCGCGCCAACTTCATCACCACTCTGGACGGATCGACCGCCGGGCCCGACGGCTTGAGCGGCAGCCTGGGCAATGCCGCCGACAAGGCCGTGTTCGAACACCTCCGGGCGACCTGCGACGCCATCGTCGTGGGGGCGGGGACGGTGCGGTCGGAGAATTACGGTCCGCCGCCGCGGAACACGTTGCTCGTCGTCGCCAGTCGTCGAGCAGCCGTGCCCGCCCGACTCGTGGACTGCCGGGACGTCGTCCTGGCGACGACCCGGAGCGCTGGCGCGGGCATCGATCGGGCGCGTGAGGCGCTGGGGGAGGAACGGGTCTGGGTGCTGGGGGAGACGGACGTGTCGCCCGAGAACCTGCGTCAGCGACTGGTCGAGTGCGGTCGCGCACGGGTGCTGCACGAAGGCGGCCCCTCCCTCTTCACGCAATGGCTGGCGGCGCGGTGCATCGACGAGCTGTGTCTCACGATCGCGCCGCGGCTCGGTGACCACGGCCCTCGCATCAGTTCTCCGCTGAGCCCGCCCATCGGCCTGTCCCCCTTGGTGCTGATGCAGTGGGACGCCACGCTGCTGAGCCGCTGGGCGCTTGCGGCGCGCCCACAGGTCTGATGTCCGGTGACCGGAAGTTCCATGCGGGTGGGGGATCACGGGCCCTCAACGATTTTTCGGGCGGGGCTCCGAGGGATTCCCGTTCGGGAGGAACGCACGTTACATTTACGGTACTGTGAGCGCGTCTCTGCCGCCCCTGGGGCGGTGGCGCAAACGAATCAACCCCCAGGAAGGGCGTGACGTGAGTCTGATGAAGATTCGTCGGCGCGGTGCCCGGCGGCTGACCGGAGTGGCTTTGCTCGGTCTGGCTGTCGCATCGCTGTCGGCTTGTGGCGATCTCGGAGAGGGTCCGGGCAAGCTCCGGCTGTTCGGCCTCCCGGAGGCCTCGAGTGAGCAGGCGCCCTATATCGGCAACCTCTGGGTGGGCTCGTGGATCGCCAGCCTGATCATCGGCGTGCTGGTGTGGGGCCTCATGGGCTGGGCGTTCATCGTGTATCGCCGCAAGCACAGCGCTCAGGTGCCCAAGCAGACGCGATACAACCTCCCGCTCGAGATCATGTACACGATCGTGCCCTTCCTGATCGTGGGCGTGCTGTTCTTCTACACCGTCCAGGCGCAGGACAAGGTGCTCGACACCACCCAGACGTCTCCCAATGCGCACACCGTGAACGTCGTGGCCCAGAAGTGGTCGTGGACGTTCAACTACATGGACGCTGCTGATGGCGAAACCGTGTGGGACGCGGGCACGGTGGAGCGTACTCCCGATCTCTATCTCCCGATCAACGAAACGGTGACGTTCAACCTGAACTCGCCGGACGTGATCCACTCCTTCTGGGTCCCCAGCTTCTATATGAAGATGGATGTGATCCCGGGCAAGCAGAACACGTTCCAGGCCACTCCGAACCGCTTGGGCACCTTCGCAGGCAAGTGTGCAGAGCTCTGCGGCACCTATCACTCCGCGATGCTCTTCAACGTGCAGGTGGTGACGCAGGAGGAGTTCGACCAGAAGATGGCCGAGCTGCGTGACCGCGGACAGGTGGGCGAGATCAAGGGCTCGATCGGCAACAACGACCTGGCCGGCTTTGACATGAGGGAGGGTGAGTGATGACAACAGTCGAACGTGTAGCAGATGCCACCAGCACTGCACCGCGTGAGCGCCGTCTGGGCGCCACGATCATGCACTTCTTGACGACTACTGATCACAAACTGCTCGGCAAGATGTACATGGTCACCGCGTTCATCTTCTTCCTGATCGCGGGCGTCATGGCCCTGGCGATCCGGGCGGAGTTGGCGTTCCCGGGCATGGATTACATGGAGCTCGAGACCTTCAACCAGATGTTCACGATGCACGGCACGATCATGCTGCTGATGTTCGCGACGCCCATGTTCGCCGGCTTCGCCAACGTGATCATGCCGCTGCAGATCGGTGCCCCGGACGTCGCGTTCCCGCGACTGAACGCGTTCTCCTATTGGATCTTCGTGTTCGGCTCGCTGATCGTGATGTCGAGCTTCCTGACCCCCCAGGGCGCGGCCTCGTTCGGGTGGTTCGCCTATACGCCGCTCTCCAACGAGGTGCACAGCCCCGGTGTCGGTGGCGACCTGTGGCTCATGGGCCTCTATCTCGTCGGCCTGTCGTCCATCCTGGGCGCGGTCAACTTCATCACCACGATCGCCACCCTCCGCGCGCCCGGCATGACGATGTTCCGCATGCCGATCTTCGTGTGGAACGTGCTCGTCACCGCTCTGCTGATCCTGCTGGTCTTCCCGGTCCTGGCCGCCGGCCTGCTGGTTCTCGAGGCGGACCGACGACTCGGCACCCACGTGTTCGATCCGGCCAACGGTGGGCCCATCCTCTGGCAGCACCTGTTCTGGTTCTTCGGACACCCCGAGGTCTATGTGCTCGCGCTGCCGTTCTTCGGCATCATCACCGAGATCATCCCGGTGTTCAGCCGCAAGCCGATCTTCGGCTACATCGGTCTGGTCGGGGCCACGCTGACGATCGCGGCGCTGTCGATGGCGGTGTGGGCGCACCACATGTATGTGACCGGTTCCGTGTCGCTGCCGTTCTTCGCCTTCATGACGTTCCTCATCGCGATCCCGACCGGTGTGAAGTTCTTCAACTGGATCGGCACGATGTGGCGAGGATCGGTCAGCTTCGACACGCCCATGCTGTGGGCGGCCGGCTTCCTCACGACCTTCCTCTTCGGTGGTCTGACGGGTGTCATCCTGGCCAGCCCGCCGATGGACTTCCAGGTGTCCGACACCTACTTCGTGGTGGCGCACTTCCACTACGTGCTGTTCGGCACAGTGGTGTTCGCGATGTTCGCCGGCTTCTATTTCTGGTGGCCCAAGATGACGGGTCGCATGCTCAACGAGACCTGGGGCAAGGTGCACTTCTGGCTGCTGTTCGTGGCCTTCCACACCACCTTCCTCGTCCAGCACTGGCTGGGTGTCGAGGGCATGCCGCGACGGTACGCCGACTACCTGCCCGACGAGGGGTTCACCACGCTGAACCAGATCTCCACGGTGGGCGCGTTCATGCTGGGCGTCTCGTTCCTCCCGTTCTTCTGGAACATGTGGATCAGCCGCAACGCTCCCAAGGTGACCGTCGATGACCCGTGGGGTTGGGGCCGCTCCCTCGAGTGGGCGACCTCCTGCCCGCCGCCGCCGAAGAACTTCGTGTCGCTGCCGCGCATCCGTTCCGAGGCTCCCGCGTTCGATCTGCACCATCCGGAAATCGCCCTGATGGAATATCCGGCGAACGTCGTCACCCCCCAAGGTCACCTGATCGATGCGGGTGAGGACACCGGCCGTCAGGCGCTCCTCAAGGAACGTGCCGACAAGCTGGAAGGTGACAACTCGTGAAGCGTGAAGCCTGGATCTATTTCCCGCTCGCCGCCTTCTTCTTCATGGCGACCATCATCTATTTCTTCCTTGGCCGAGTGGATCTCCAGCCGAACATCGGCGGTGTCACCCAGGACATCAAGGTGAACCAGATCGAATGGGCCGGTGTGGCTGCCCTCCTGTTGAGTGGCCTGATGATGATGATGATCGGTGGGGTCTTCTATCTGACCGGTCGCAAGATGGACAAGCGTCCGGAGGATCGCAAGGACGGCGAGGTCGTGGACGGGGCCGGTGACATCGGCTTCTTCCCGCCGAGCAGCATCTGGCCGTTCTGGACCGCGATGACCGCGGGCCTGATCTTCCTCGGCCCGGTCTTCGGGTGGTGGCTCACCTTCCTGGGTGTCGGGTTCGGCATCTGGGCGCTGGGCGGCTGGCTGTTCCAGTACTACCGTGGTGACTATCAGCACTGACCGCTGAAGGCACCAAGAAGGCCGAGGGCCGTCGGGATTCACTTCCCGGCGGCCCTCGGCCTTTGGCGTGTTCTTCTAAACTGGATCAGCTCACAACCGGCATCGGAAGGGGACCTCATGCGCAGTCTTGTGCAACTGGCGTGGCCGGACACCTTCGGTCAGCGCTTCAAGCTGGCCCTCGTGGTGAACTTGCTGGTCGTCTGCTTGGTGACGTTCATGGCAGGCCTGATTTTTGGTCCGATGTTTCTTCCTGCCACGGCCCTTCTGGTGGTCGCGTCGGTGCTCATGGCATTTGTTGCTGCCGCTCTTGCCCGACCGGGGCAGAACTTCTGGAAGCGGCTATGAGGGACTACCAGCTCGCGTGCAGGGGGCGCCCTTCTTCATAGCCGGACGGCGACTGGATACCCACGGTGGCGAGTTCGCGGAATTCCTCCAGAGTTCTCGCGCCGGCATAGGTGCATGAAGAGCGCACCCCCGACACGATGAAGTCGATCAGGTCCTCGACACCCGGGCGATCCGGATCGAGGAACATCTTCGAGCTGGAGATGCCCTCCTCGAACAATCCGGCGCGAGCCCTGTCGAATCCTGACTGGTCCCGTGTCCGCATGCGGACCGCCCTGGCAGACGCCATGCCGAACGACTCCTTGTACATCCGTCCCTGCGGGTCCGTCAGCAAGGCGCCCGTGGACTCGTGGGTGCCGGCGAACCAGGAACCGATCATCACCGACCCCGCACCGGCCGCGAGGGCGAGAGCGACGTCGCGGGGGTGGCGTACCCCTCCATCCGCCCACACCGCCTTGCCCATCGCCCGGGCAGCCTCGGCGCACTCCAGCACCGCGGAGAACTGGGGTCGGCCCACACCGGTCTGCATGCGGGTCGTGCACATGGCGCCGGGGCCGACTCCGACCTTGAGCACGTCGGCACCGGCCTCAGCGAGGTCGCGTACGCCGTCCGGAGTGACCACGTTGCCGGCGACGATGCGGACCTCGGGGCTGACGGCATCGCGTACGCGGCGGACGTGTCCGAGGGCCTCGACCATCCGGTCCTGGTGGCCGTGGGCGGTGTCCACGACGAGAACGTCCGCGCGAGCGGCGAGGAGACGCTCTGTGCGCCCCGCTACGTCGCCGTTGACCCCGACGGCAGCTCCCACCCGCAGCGAGCCCCGGGAATCGACTGCGGGGGCGTACAGGGCCGAACGGAGGGCTCCCTTCCGGGTGACCACCCCGACGAGGTGCCCGGCGTCGACAGCGAGCGCGCATTCCTGATGATGTGCGGTCAGGCTGTCGAAGATCTCCCGGGGAGAGGCCGAGGGGTCGATGGTCAAGAAATCCCGGTTCATGACTTCATGGACCTGAGCGAAGCGGTCCTCGTCCACCACATCAGCGGGAGTGACGGTGCCGATCGGTGTGACATCACCCGATTTGCGCTCACCCTCGATGACGACGACGAAGCCGTGGGCACGCTTCGGCAGGAGGCTCATGGCCTCACCCAGCGTGGTGTCGGGGCGGACCATGATCGGCGTGTCGAAGGTGACATGCGCGTGCTTCACCTTGGCGATGGACTCGGCCACGATGGCGGTGGGAATGTCCTGGGGCAGCACTGCGATCCCCCCACGCCGCGCGACCGTCTCCGCCATGCGACGTCCGGAGATCGCGGTCATATTGGCCACCACGAGGGGCAGGGGAGTGGTCAAACCATCCGTGCTCGTCAGATCCACATCGAGTCGCGAGCTGACGGAGGAACGACCCGGGACCATGAAGACATCGTTGTAGGTGAGGTCATGGGTGGGCTGGAGGTTGTTGAGGAATCGCACCAACCCATTATTGCCACAAGAGGAACGAGCGCCGGCGCTTGCTCACTGACACAGAAACGGCCCGGATCGAAAGCGATCCGGGCCGTTCTGCGACGTGGAGGTGTCGTGTCAGTGCTTCTTGTCCGTCAATTCGGGGGTGTCATCGTGGTGCCCATGGGAACGGGCCTCCTCGACCTCTGCCCGCGAGGGCTTGCGGACGTTGTCCCCGAAGAACCAGCGATGGAAGCGAGCGCGACGCTTGGACACGCCACCCTTGACCGCGACGCCGGCAGAATCCTCGGCCGGGCTGGCTTCGATCGGCACCACGTCGTTGTCATAGGTGAGGGTGTACGCCTCATCGTCCGAGATCGGCACATGGTGTTCGAAGTACTCACCGGTTGCCGAGCGCTCCATGTTCCCCGACTCGGAGCCGTGGAGGAGACGCTCGTTCTGACTGCGCTGAATCCCGATGCAGATGCGCTTGGTGATCATGAACGCGATGACCGGCACCACGAACACCGCGACCCGCAGGAAGTAGGACACCGCGTTGAGCGACACGGAGAACTTGACGGCAATGATGTCGTTGCCGCCTGCGATCAGGAACAGGAGATAACAGGTGATGGCGGCGACACCGAACGCTGTGCGGTTCGGGTTCTGCCAGGGGTATTGCAGGATGTGGTGCTCGCGATGATCCTTGGTGATCCACCGCTCGAAGAACGGATAGAGCGCCGCAGAGGTGAAGAGCAAGCCCAACAGCCCGACGCCCGGCAGGAAGATGTTCCAGGACCATGTGGTGCCCAGGATGTGCCACTCCCAGCCCGGCATGATGCGGACCGCGCCTTCGGCCGGTCCCATGTACCAGTCCGGCTGCGAGCCGGCGGTGACCTGTGCGGGGTTGTAGGGACCGATCGTCCACACCGGGTTGATCTGGAAGAAACCACCCATGAGGGTGATGACGCCGGCAACGATGAAGAAGAAGCCGCCTGCCTTGGCCATATAGACCGGGAACAGGGGGTAGCCGACAACGTTGCGCTCGGTGCGCCCCGGACCGGGGTACTGCGTGTGCTTGTGATAGACGACCAACGCCATATGGGCGGCGATGAGGCCGAGGAGCAGACCCGGGAGCAGCAGGATGTGCGCCATGTAGAGGCGGGCGATGATCAGCTCACCGGGGAACTCGCCTGCGAAGACGAAGAACTCCAGCCAGGTGCCCACGATCGGGATCGAGCGGATCATGCCGTCGGCGAACCGGAGGCCGGTGCCGGAAAGCAGGTCGTCCGGCAGCGAATAGCCCGCGAAGCCTTCGACCATGCCCATGGACAGCAGTCCGACACCCAGCAGCCAGTTGATCTCACGCGGCTTGCGGAACGCGCCCGTGAAGAACACGCGCAGCATGTGGATGAACATCGCGCCGATGAAGAAGTGAGCGGCCCAGTGGTGCATCTGACGAATCAGCAGGCCACCCTTGATGTCGAACGAGATGTCCAGGGTGGATGCGAACGCCTCCGACATCGGCAGACCACGCAGCAGCTGATAGGAGCCTTCGTAGGTGATCTCCGCCATCGACGGCTTGAACCACAGGGTCAGGAAGACACCGGTGATCAGCAGGATGATGAACGAAAACAGGGCGACTTCACCGAGCAGGAAGGACCAGTGGTCCGGGAAGATCTTCCGGAGGTTCTTCTTGCCGAGCGAGGCGAGGCCCAGTCGCTCATCCGCCCACGTTGCCGCGGGCCCCAAGCGCTTCAGAGGGTGAGCGGCGTCGGGCGACTGCGCCTCAACGCCACCGGTCTCGGTTACCTGTGCAGGCTTAGCCATTGATGATCACTCGCCCTTGTCTTCGGGATAGAGGTCGCGCTCGAAATAGCTCGGGCCGACCGGCACGGTGAAGTCACCACGCGCGATGAGATAACCCTCGTCGTCCACGGTGATCGGCAGCTGGGGCAGCGCCCGGGCAGCCGGACCGAAGACGACCTTGCCGGCATCGCCGAGATCGAACGTGGACTGATGGCAGGGACACAGCAGGTGATGGGTCTGCTGCTCCCACAGGGAGATCGGGCACCCGACGTGGGTGCAGATCTTGGAATAGGCGAGGATCCCGCCCACGTGCCAGTCTTGGCGACGGTCGGGGACCTTGATGGAGTTGGGGTCCATCCGCACGATGATGATGGCGGCCTTGGCCTTCTCGGTCTGGAAGGCGGCGCCGTGATAATCCCAGAGGTTCTCCGGCTCGCCGTTGATGAGCTGACCGATCTCCATGTCGGCGGCCCGGATGCGGGTCCGGGTGACGTCGTTGACCAGATAGATCGGCTCGGCAGCAGTGCCGGCATCCCAGATCGTGCGCTCGATGGTCTCCCTGCGCCGGGAGGGCAGCGGCCACGGCCCGGCATCCAGAAGCATCACCAGCGGAGCAAGCACGGTCACGCCGATCGCGCCGGCCAGGCTGGTGCCCAGGACCTTGCGACGGGAGATTCCGGACTCCTCGATGCCCTGATCGATCTCGGCCATGATGGCCTTCCGGTCCTCGTCGGAGGACACCGCCGGGTGACGTTCCTCGACCAGCTCGGCGTCATGCATGATCTCGCGGGACCACTGGATGGCCCCGACACCGATCAGCAGGACGGCGAAACCGAGGAAGCCGCCCATGGCCAAGTGCTGGCCATTCGAATAGATCGGACCGAAGTCGACGATCACCCTGTCGAAACCGGGCCAGAAATAGGAGATCACGAACCCGAGTGCCAGCAGGGGCACGAGCGCGAAGCAGAAGAGGACCTGGCGAGCGGCTCGGTCGCCCGCCTTGTCGTCCACATCGGCATAGCGCTCGATATGCGTCTCAATGCCCGGATCGTCGATGGGGTGCTCCTCGATGATCCCGTTCGCGTCGGGGGCCGGGCGGGTGTCGATTCCCCGCCCGGGGTTGTCGTTGTGCGTGGTGCTCACTTGGCCCGTGCTCCCTTCGAGGCGATCCAGGTCGCAAAGATGATCAGGACGGCGAGGCCGCCGAAGAACACCCAGAAGCCGTCCTGGACCGGGCCCAGACCGCCGAAGCTCCACCCACCGTGGTTGGGCTCCTGATGGATGTTGTTCAGATAGCCGATGACCTGACGGACCTCTTCATCGGTCAGGTTCTGCTTGGAGAAGACAGGCATCTGCTGGGGGCCGGTGCGCAGCGCCTCATAGATGTGCTTGTTGTCGACTTCCTTGAGGGTCGGTGCATAGCGACCGTTGGGCAGCGCGCCGCCGAGCCCCTCGACGTTGTGGCACGCGGAGCAGTTGCTGCGGAAGATCTCGCCACCTTCGGCGATCTCCTCACTCGTCAGACGGTGCGGGCTGTAGACCTCGGGGGCGGGGATCTCCGGGCCGGGGCCCAGGCTGGCGACGTACGCCGCGAGCTGCTCGATCTCGGCATCGGTGTAGGTGTTGTTCTTGCGCGGGAACTGCTGTCCGGGGGCGGCCATCGGCATGCGCCCGGTGCCCACCTGGAAGTCCACCGCGGCGGCACCGACGCCGACCAGCGACGGACCTTGGGACGTGCCTTCGGCGTTCAGGCCGTGACACGAGGAGCAGCCGACAGCAAAGAGTTCCTTGCCGGCCTGCACGGCGGTGGTGTTCGTCTGATCTGCATTGGACTTGCCGGCGGGGGCGAAACCCGCATACACGACGCCGAGCAGGAAGAGCGCCATGATGAGCAGCAGTGGCCGTGCTGCGCGATGCCGGCGCTTGGCTGACAGGAATCTCACTGAGGGGTTCCCTTCAAGATCGGGTGGTTGAGGTGGTGCGTCGGTTGCAGCACGCCGTTGTGGCTGATGCGGACGCCGGAAGAGGTGCGTGAAGCGTTCGGACGGGTCACGATCACCGGATGATGTAGATGACGGCCCAGAGCACGATCCAGACGACGTCGACGAAGTGCCAGTAGTAGGAGATCGCGACTGCGGAGACGGCCTGCTCGTGGGTGAAGCGGCGAGCCATATAGGTCCGCGCCAGCACGAAGAGGAAGGCGACCAGGCCGCCGATCACGTGAATGCCGTGGAAGCCGGTCGCCAGGAAGAACAACGAGCCCCAGACGTTGGTCTGGGGAGCCATGCCATGGCTGTACAGCGAGGCATATTCCCAGACCTGGCCGGCGATGAAGACGGACCCCATGAGGAACGTGATGATGTACCACATCCGCAGTTTCTTCACGTCGCCGCGCTCGGCTGCGAAGACCCCCATCTGACAGGTGATGGAGGAGGCGACCAGGATGGCCGAGATCGCGGCCGCGAACGGCACGTTCAGCAACGCCGTGCCGCTGTCCCAGAGCGCGCCATCGGTGGCGGCATTGGTGACCGAGCGCACGGTGAAATAGGCCGCGAAGAGGGCAGCGAAGAACATCAACTCGGAGGCGAGCCAGATGATGACGCCGATCGAGACCATGTCCGGGCGGCCTTTGACCCCGCTGAGCCTGGTCCTGGCAATGGGGTGCAGCGCGCCCGTGGGGAGTGAGTGAGTATCGGATGAAGTAGCCACGGGCACATTATTGCCATACTTTGTGGTCCCGTCATCCCAATCGGAGTGTTCGGACCCGTCGGGACAAGAATCGTTGTCTGCTTGAGGTGCCGGGCGACAGCCTCATTGCCGCTCCCGTCCGGAGGTGTCGATATGCTGAGCGCGGCACCCAAGGGTGCGTCGGCGGCGTACAGTCAGGAGGGCCGCCACCGGGCATGCCGCCGCGCGGCCTGCGGCCCGGGCGACCTGTTGGTGGCACCATCCATTGAACCGCGAGGGATAAGAAGAATGAGCGCACAGCAGCCGAACGAGGCCGAGGCGACGGTCCTGGTCTATTCGGACGACCGGACCACCCGCGAGCAGATCCGGCTCGCCATGGGCACCAGGGTCGCAGCCGACCTTCCGAAGGTTCGCGTGGTGGAGTGCGCCACGCCTCGCGCAGTGATCCAGGCGATGGATGCGGGCGGCATTGATACCGCAGTGCTGGACGGCGAAGCGGTGCCTGCCGGGGGCATGGGCATCTGTCGTCAGCTCAAGGACGAGATCGTGGACTGCCCGCCCATCCTCGTGGTTGTGGCTCGCCTCGATGACGCCTGGCTGGCGACTTGGTCCCGCGCGGATGCCGTGGTGTCGCACCCGGTGGATCCGGTACGCCTCCCCGACGCCGTCGCCGGTCTCCTGCGGCAGCGGCTCGACTCCACTCCCGTACGCGGCTGATGGGCACCCCGACGTGGCCCGACCTCACGACCCGACTCGTCGGGGGCTTCGACCTGACCGGTGAACAGGTCCAGTGGGCGATGGGCGAGATTCTGCTCGGAGCGGCGAGCCCGGTTCAGGTGGCGGGCTTCGCGGTCGCTTTGCGAGCGAAGGGTGAGACCGTCGAGGAACTCTCGGCCATGGCGGACGTCATGCTGGAGTTCGCCACCCCCATCACCCTGGACAGGGACGCGGTCGACGTTGTCGGGACCGGTGGCGACCGGGCGAACACCGTGAACGTGTCCACCATGGCGGCCATCGCGGCGGCCGCAGCCGGAGCCAAAGTGGTGAAGCACGGCAACCGCGCAGCGTCATCCGCGTGCGGGACCGCCGATGTGTTGGAACACGTGGGGCTGGTGTTGGATCTGCCCCCCAGCACCCAACAAGGTGTCATGGACCGCGCGGGCCTCGTCTTCCTGTTCGCGGCCGGGTACCACTCGTCGCTGCGACATGTGTCGTCGGTGCGGCGGGAACTCGGCATCTCCACGACCTTCAATTTTCTCGGTCCGATGGCCAACCCGGCCCGGCCCAACGCCCAGGCGATCGGAGTTGCCGACCCGCGGATGGCCCCGCTCATCGCGGGGGTGCTCGCCGGTCGCGGGGCGCGGGGGTTGATCTTCCATGGCGGCGACGGGCTGGACGAACTGACCACGACGACCACCTCCCGAGTGTGGGTGATCCGGGACGGCGAGATCAGGGAAACGGTCTTCGACCCCCTGCAGCTGGACATCCCCCGCGCTGAGGTGGCCGATCTCGTGGGCGGACCACCCGCGACCAATGCGTGGGTCCTCCACGAGACCCTGAACGGCAAGAATGGTCCGGTCCAGGACATCGTCGCACTCAATGCAGCCGCAGCGCTGCTGGCCTTCGAGGGGCCGGCACTGGACATCCCCGTTCACGAGCAGTTGGCGAGCCGACTCGAACGCGCACGTGACGTGCTCACGGATGGCAGGGCTGCGAGCAAACTGGAGGACTGGGTCGGCGCCACGCAGGCGGCGCGCGACCTGCCCGCCTGATCTCCGCCGCGGCAGAGCCGGACGCGAGCATGGCCGCGCGTCCGTTCACCGGACGAGAACCGGGCCGAGGAACGCCCCGAGCACGAGCGCGGGGCCATAGGGAAAGGGGCCTCGGCGCCCGTACGCGCGACGGGCGAGGCCGAAGACCGCGCCGACGAACGTCCCGAGCAGGAGTCCACCGGCGAGAGTGGGCCACGAGATGGACGCGGTGACCGCGCCCAGCACCGGGGACAGCCGGACATCACCGAATCCAAGACCGCCGACGAACCACCAGAATCCCCAGAAGAAGAGCGTCACAGCCGCTGCGCCCAGCACCATGCGCAGTGCCAGGGCGCCTCGGTCGCTCGGAGGAGACACGACAATCTGGAGCACAGCCGCCAGCAATGTGGTCAGCCACAACACCCTGGTCAGCGGCAGGGGCAGCCATGTGGTGAACGCGTCGATGGTCACGAGCAGGACCCCGACCGTGGCCAACGGAACCCACACCGGCCAGCACACGGGTGGCAGCCAAAAAATGAGCACCGCGCCCGCCGCCAACGCGGCAGCGGCCACGGTCATCGCGAAGCGGGGAGTTGCCAACTCACGATAGGGAGTCTTCGTTCCTGCGTCGGGACCGGTCGGCTCGGGCAGGGCCCGGAGAACCGCACCGCTGAACAGGCCGGTCAACAAAGCAACGGCGATGAGCGCCAGAGTCCACATTGTCATCTCCTAGGCCGCTGCTGCGGATCGGTCCCGGAACGTCTCGGCCCAGGAATCTGTCACGTCGAGACCGTGGGCTCGGGCAGCTGCGGTCACCAAGAGTTCCGAGCGATGGGTGATGAAGAGCTCCTCACCGCGCAGCAGTGCCCCGAGCCGCGGCTCCGGAAGGTGGCCGATTCGGGCCACCTCTGCCACCGGCCAGCCGGACCGAGACAGGAAACGGGCGGCAATGATCATCTCATCCGGGGGCACCGGGCGCGCCAGACTGGCGCGCAGGCTCGGCGCATCGATCGCGATCAGCGCTCGGGCAAAGTGTGGCGCGATGCGTCGCAGACGGCGGCCTCCCAAGCCGAGCAAACCGCGCACCACGTTGTCGGGGACCCTGGCATGGCCGGCGAAAGCCCGCCAGGGGAGTGGTTCTTCGGTGAGCACGTGCCGGACATGCGCACGAAACGGTGCCGCAGCGATCCAGTCCCAGTCAGGGCTGTCGCCGTGGCGTCCTCGTCCGGCAGGGTCAATTGTCGCGGGGTCGGACGGTGCTGTCCGGCAGAGAGCGAGTGCTTGCTGGGTCATGTGTGGTCCTTTCGCAGGTCTCACCTGGGAAAGGCCGAAAACGAGGCGCTTTTCGCACCGCTTTTGCACGAAGTCTGCCGGAATAGGAACCGTCGCGTCGGGGGCCGGGACACGACAAGGGGCGGACCCCCTGTGGGTGCCCGCCCCTTGTCCGTCAGCCCATCGTCGTCAGCCCTGTGCGGCTGAAGACGACGGGGGAGTGGTCAGGTCAGCGCTGAGCCTTCGCGAAGCCGGCTGCTTCGGCGGCTTCCTCGGACTGGAACCAGACATCGGCGATCGTGCGCTCATAGCCACCCGTCTCCGGGGTGTGGTATTTCTTCGACCGCTCGTTGCCCTTGATCGTGTAGCCCTCCGGCGGCTCTGCACCGACATAGGCACCGTCGCCATATTTCGGCGTCGGCGCCGCGGTCTCGGCGGCTACATCAGCGGTCGACGTCGCCGGCTGGGCAGGGGGCGCCTGATAGGCGGATGCCGTGTGCGTCTGCCAATCGGTCTCAGGCTCGCCGAAGAACTTCTTCCAGGCGACGAAGGCGAGGCCACCGAGCGCGCCGAGGATGAGCAGCGGCAGGAACTTGCTCTTCTTCTTCTTTTGGGGCGTAGCCGTGTCCTTGAGGCTCTGGATCTGGGCGAGGCTCTCCTTGTGCAGGCGCTTGCGGTCCTTCTTGGACAGCTGCAGATCACCGCGAAGTGCCTTCACGGCAGCGACGCCGCGGAACTGGGCTTCCTGCGCGTTCGGGTTGTTCGCCAGGTTCTCCAGTGCCTCGGTCACCTTCGGGAGGAGATCGTCGTAGCGGTCCCTGGCCGCGCCCTTCGCCGCAGCGAGCGCCGGTGCAACCGCCACGGCGGCCTGATGGGCATATTCGGTGCCACGTGCGCGGGCCTCGGTGGCCAACGGGCCGAACTTTTCCTTGCTCTGGTCAAGCAGTGGAGTGATCTTCTCCTTGGCCTCATTGAGGATGGCAGCGGCGTTCTCTGCGGCCGTGTGAGTGGTCTCTGCGGCGGCGTTCTTCTTCTTCACGTGATTCCTCCGTGGGTTGGTGCTCGGGTGGGAGTCGGTCTCCGACCGGAGTGCGTTCCACGCTAGCCGTTGTATTTTGCTGTGGGCCGGGTGGGGGAGGATTTCAGGGTTTGTGCAGGGTTCCTCAGCCTGCGGGTGGGCCGCCCGCCCGGAATAGCGTGTCAAGATGGGTCGCGCGACCGAGTGGTCGCAGAATCCGTGAGCAACAGAAAGGGGCCGACGTGGCTCTGACCGCGACTCTGCACACCAACCACGGTGACATCGTGGTGAACCTCCTCGACACCCATGCGCCCAAGACCGTGGCGAATTTCGTGGGACTGGCGACCGGCACGAAGGAGTACGCCGATCCCCAGACGGGCAAGCCCACGACGGGCAACTTTTATGACGGCGTGACTTTCCACCGGGTGATCGACGGTTTCATGATCCAGGGTGGTTGCCCGTTGGGCACCGGGACCGGGGGTCCCGGTTATCAGTTCGGTGACGAGTTCCATCCGGAGCTCGCGTTCAACAAGCCCTATCTCCTGGCGATGGCCAACGCCGGTCCGGGCACCAACGGCTCGCAGTTCTTCATCACCGTCACCCAGACCCCGCACCTGAACCGCAAGCACACGATCTTCGGTGAAGTCGCCGATCAGGCGAGCCGTGACGTCGTTGACGCCATTGCGAAGGTGCAGACCGGCCCGATGGATCGTCCGGCTGAGCCGGTCGTGATCAACTCGGTCGAGGTCACGGAGGTCTGACGCACATGAGCGACGACCGTCCGGATTTCACGTGGGACGAATTCGCCGGCAAGGATGGCGGCGAATCGGCTCCACGGGACGCCGACCGATTCAAGCCGTGCTTCCGCCACAAGAACCGCACCACGGGAATCAACTGCCAGCGATGCGATCGTCCGATCTGTGGCGAGTGCATGGTGCCCGCTTCGGTGGGATTCCAGTGTCCCGTGTGCGTGGCTGAACAGCAGATGGCGGATCGCCCGGTCACCAACCGGGTGGGGAAGCGAGTGGGCGGCGGAGGTCGGGGCGGTCGTTCGCTCGCGGGGGTACGCCTCAGCGGTGGGCCGGCCAGCACCACCGTGGTGGTGATGGTGCTTGTCGGGGCAGTCGGGCTGATCGACCTGGTCACGGGTGGGCTCGGGAGCCTGCGGCTGGGCTTTTCGGGACGCGCGTTGCTGTCCGGTGAGACCTGGCGGCTCATCACCCCCATCCTGGTGGCGGGTCACCTGTTCAACGTTGCGATCAGCCTGCTCTTTCTCTGGCTGGTCGGTCGGAGTGTGGAGGCGGAACTCGGCAGAGGACGGATGCTCGCGGTTCTGCTTCTGTCGGGGCTGGGCGGTTCCACTGCGTTGATGCTGTTTCTCCCCGACGTCGGCATGATGCCTCTGACCTATGCGTCGATCCTCGGGATGCTGGCCGCCGTGGCGGCGATGAAGTTCCGGTTCGGGGAGGACATCAAGGGCGATCTGATTCTGTTGGGTCTCATGGTCGCGTTCAGCGTGATCATGGGATATGTCCCCGGCTGGATCAGCCAGCTGGGCGCCATCGTCGTGGGCGGCTGTGCGGGCGCTGTGCTGGCCTATGCGCCCCGCGAGAACCGGGACCGGTGGCAGACCATGGGGCTCATGGGGATCGGCGCAGTCTGTCTGCTGCTCATCGGGCTGCGGTTCCTGATCTGAGGCCCTCAGGTCGGGAGCCCGCGGGGAACCGCGACAGGTTCCCATGCGGGCTGCTGCGACAACACCGCAGCGGACACGATGGCGACTGCTGCGATGACGGTGGCGATCACTGCTGCCAGAACCCACCAGCGCAGGGGCGCCGGACGTTCGGGTTGCGTGCTGTCAGTCCGGTCTTCTGACAGGATCCGGTCAGCTGCCAAGGGAGAAGGCCGCTTCGAGGTCGTGGGACGAATAGGCGCGGAAAGCGATGTGGGTTTCCGTGTTCAGCACACCGGACACCTTGCTGAGTTTGTCGGCCACGACGCTGGCCACGCCCTCGTGGTCGCGAACACGGATGACCGCGATCAGGTCGATCTGACCGGTGACGGAATAGACCTCGGTCACGCCGGGGAGTGACGCGATCTGCTCGGCGACCTCAGGGATCCGCGCCACATCAGCATTCACGAAGACAATCGCAGTGATCATGTGGTGATCGTATCGCCCGACTCCAGCACCGGGTGGTGCGGATCGAGCAGGATCCGCGCGAACTCGTCGGTTTCGAGCCCCGCATGGCGCGGCCAGAACCAGTCGCCGTCGATCTCGATGAGCCTGACGCCGGGTCGCTCCAGCCAGTCGGCGATGCGCTCGGCCTCCTCGACGGTCCCCGCCGGCTCAGGCGCCAACGGAGCGGTCACGGTCTCGGCGAGGGCGACGGTCTCGCGGGCCAGGGCCTGCGGGATCTCACCGGGTCGCGCGAGTGCGGCTCCGGCCAGCCGACCGTGCCGGATCACGTGAATCTCCCAGCCCGCGTCGGTGTGAGCCGCCGCCACGATGTGTGCGCAGGCCGCCAGCCTGGTCACTCGATGATGACGGAGCGAGGCTGCTGTCCAGGTCTCCAGGCGATTCCGCAGATCGGCGGCCTCCTCGAATCTCTCCTGCTCGACCAGACGTTGCAAACGTCCCCGGGCGGCGGCCACGACCGGGCGCACGTCACCCGCAAGCGCGGACCGCACCTGTTCGGCCAACGCGGCGTACTCCTCCTGGGAGACGCTGCGATCGCAAGGCGCAACGCACCGGCCCAGCTCGGCGAGGGCGCACGAGGGCTGGGGCCGACGGGGCGACAGGCGGTCCGTGCATCGCCGGATCGGGAAGGCATCCTGCAGCGCGGAGGTCACCTGGTCGAGACTGTCGCGGGACCGGAACGGGCCGAAATAGGCGGCACCGTCGGGGGCGACCCGGCGTACGGCAGAGAGCCTCGGAAAGGCTTCGGCGGTCAGTTTGAGCCAGTGCACTTTGTGCGGATGCTTGGACCGCCGGTTGTAGCGCGGCGAATGCTGGGCAATCATCCGCAGTTCGACGATCTCGGCTTGCAGGGGCGTCGCACAGGGCACGACGTCCACTCCGGCCGCCACCCGGACCATCTCGTCCATGCGTCGGCGGGTTTCGGCGGCGGTGAAATAGGTCCGCACGCGTCGCCGCACGTTGACCGACTTGCCGACATAGAGGACTCTCCGCTCCCGCCCATGATCCGTCTCGACGTGGTCATAGAAGAAATAGACGCCACAGGTCTCCGGGAGCGGGTCGGCCCACGTCCGCTTCGCCCGGCGCTGTGCGGGCACCCGGCGAGTGAATTCCTTGAGGTCTTCCAGCGAATGAACCCCGAGATTGCCGACTCGGGCGATGAGTCCGTGCAGCACATCCACCGTGGCACGGGCGTCGGTGAGCGCACGGTGATCAGGAGTGACCGGTGAGCCGAAATGGTGGGCGAGGGTGGCCAATTTGTGGTTCGGCACCTCATCGCGCAGGAGGATGCTTCGGGACAGGGCGACGGTGTCGATCACGGTGTTGCCGGGCCACGGTGTGTCCTGTGCGGTGCAGGCACTCTTGAGAAATCCCACGTCGAAGGCTGCGTTGTGGGCGACGAGGACTGCGTCGCCGACGAATTCCAGGAAACTTGGCAGCACAGCGCTCAGGCGCGGTGCCCCTGCCACCATGCGATCCGTGATCCCCGTCAGGACCTGGATGAGCGCGGGAATGTGGACCAGTGGGTTCACCAGGGTCTGGAACTCGCCCACCACCTCGCCCGCCCGCACTTTCACCGCCCCGATCTCGGTGATCGTTGCGTCCGGTCCGCTCCCGGTCGTCTCGAGGTCGACGACCACGAAGGTGGTGTCGATCAACGCAGTGCCCTCGTCGAGGGGTGGCTGAAAGGCGCGTGCTGTCATGTGGAAGGACGCTAGGGACCGGGTCGGACACTTTCCGGCCCAGCGGGTTTCTCTGGCGGCGGCGATGGGGCAACGAATCCGGGCAGCGGTGCCGGCGACCGAAACTGTCGGAGCCTCCGGCCATCCTCGGGGCATGGGTATTTTGCGGGTGGATTGCAACGAGTGCATCGTGCGCGGACTTGAATGCTCGGACTGCGTGATTTCCGTGCTCCTGGGGGTGCCTGACGTCGGCGCCACTGCGGGGGTGGCGGAGCAGCATGCACCACGGACGGCGTCGGTGGAGCTGGCCGCCGATGAACAGCAGGCGCTGGCAGCGCTGGCGGACTCGGGGCTCGTGCCGCCGCTCCGACTCGTTCGTGGAGTGGCGCCGGGACGGCCTACGCCACATCAACCGTGGCTGGACGAGCGTTTCGCTGAGTGAGTTCACGATTGGCGCGTGATCAGACCGTGACTTATCGTGTCCGACGGTGGTTCAGCCATCGTTCAGGACTGGTCGACGAAGGGAACGGGCGTGGGTTCACGCATTCAGCAGGTGATGCGGGCGGGGCTTCTCGGAGCAGCGGCTGCAACCCTCGTGGTGACCGGGGTCCCGGCGGCCAACGCCAATCCCGACACCGTCGCCAAGGCAAAGGCCGAGGTTGACAAGCTGGCCATGGAAGCAGCCGCCCTCGACCAGGACGCGCTCGCCGCACAGGGCAAGCTCGATGAGGCGCAGAAGCGTCTCGCCACCCGTGAGGACGACGTCAAGAAGCAGACCGACCGTGTCGCCGGCATGCGGGTGCAGGTCGGTCAGGTCGCGCTCTCCCAGTTCCAGAACCGCGATCTCGATCCCACCACCCAGCTGCTCCTGCGAGTCGACTCGGACACCTTCCTGAGCCAGTACGCGACCATCCAGCAGGTCACCGCCAACCAGAACGGGGCCCTCCAGGATTTCCAGGCCGAGCAGGCCAACCTGGCGGAGATGAAGCGTGGTGCGGCCGCGGACGTGGAGACCATCAACGAGGCGGCCGAAGAGATCAAGGTGGCGCGGGCCGCTTCGGCCAAGAAGCTTGATGATGCCGAAAAGGTGCTGGCCCGGCTGACCGCGGAGGAGCGCGCGCGGTTGCAGGCAGAGGAAGAACGGCAGTCACGTGAGGCCGCTGCCGCGGCCGAACGCGCCCAGGCCGAACAGGCTGCCCAGCGTGAGCGTACGCAGGCATCGTCGAGAGACGGCAACCGTGCCGCGAGCCCAGCCCCTGCCGAGCCCCGCACGTCGGCCTCGGACCGTCCGGCGGCCCAGAACCCCGCACCCGCAGCAGCACCCTCGGGCGGCACCTCGAGCACGCGTGGGCTGGCCGCGCTGGCGTTCGCTCGCGCTCAGATCGGCAAACCCTATATCTATGGCGGCACCGGCCCCTCCGGATATGACTGCTCGGGGCTCACGGGCTCCGCGTGGCGCTCGGCCGGGGTCTCCCTGCCGCGCACGTCCCAGGCCCAGTTCGGTGCCGGCCGCCCGGTCTCCATCGACAACCTCGCTCCTGGCGACCTGGTCTTCTACTACTCCGGCATCAGCCATGTGGCGATCTATGCCGGCGGTGGTCAGATCATCCACGCCTCCCGGCCCGGCAAGCCCATCGGTTATGACCCGTTGAGGTCGATGCCGATTGCCGGTGCGCGTCAGGTTGGCTGAATCCCGCAGACCCCACAGTGCCCCCGGTCGCATGATCGTCATGCTGCTGGGGGTTCTGTCATTGCTGGGCTGTGCCGGGGAGCCCGCGACCTCTGTGCCGGATCCAGAGCGCCCGGGCAGCACCGCGACACCGCTCGGTGCGGAGTCGATCGAACCGCTTCTTGCGGCCCTCGTCGCCGACTGGACAGACCCCACAGCCTGGGCCGCTCACATCGACTCCACCGATGACGGCTTCGCCCGGCGGGCCGAATTCCTGCGAGGAAACTTCGCGCAGTTCGAGCTGACGATGACTCCCGCGGGACGCACTGCCCCGCTGTCCCCGGCGCGGCAGGAGGTCCTCGGGTCGACGGCGGTCGTCCACGCCGTCCGGATCGACTGGGCTGCCCCGGGGCAGGCGCCGGCCACACATGAAATCTGGTTCACCGTCACGCGGGCCGAGGGCAGGCTCCGCTGGGCCGGAACGTCCGACGGGCCGTCGTCCGCACCGGGACCCGTCCCGCTGTGGCTTCGCCATCCGGTGGACGTGGAGGCCGGCAACGGCAGCACGGTGATCGCGACCAGGGGTGTGGACCCCGCGCCGTGGTTGACCGCGCTGGAGACCGCTCGGCAGCACTTGGTCGCCCATGACCTCGATCCCGGCCCGATCACTGTGCAACTGCCGGGAGACCCCGCAGACTTCAATGCGGTCCTGGGAATCCGGGAGGGCAGCCACCACGCGGTTGCCGCCTCCACGATGCCTTTCGGTGCCACTGCCCACATCGTCATCAACCCACGCGTGGGAGGGAGTCTGGCCGAAAAGCCTCGGCAGGTTCTGCTCACCCATGAGGCGGTGCACGTCGTGACCGGACCGCTGCCCGCGAGCGTTCCGTTGTGGTTCTCGGAGGGGTACGCCGACTTCGTGGCCCTCGCCGACCATCCCGACGTGCTGGCTGCTCACGAGAAGCATCTGGCCGATGATCAGCGCCGTCACGGGGTGGGCACGACGCTGGTGAGCGACCGGGAGCTTTCACCCGACCATCCACGCATTGATGCGCACTATCAGCGGGCCTGGCTCACGGTGCGGGTGTTGGATCGTGGTGATGGGACCGCCGACCGGGTCCACGCCGCTGTCCGTGGCGGGAAATCCCTTGAGGATGCGCTGGCAGTGGCTGGCTGGTCCGAACAATCCCTGACCGTCGCCGTCCAGGACGAGCTCGCCCGCCTCGTCGATGAGATCCCCTGATCCGGCCATGCCGACTCTCGTCATCACCAACGATTTCCCGCCCTCGATCGGGGGGATCGAAGCCTTCGTCGCGCAGGTCTGCGAGTTGCTCGGGGACGTTGTCGTGCTCACCCGCAGGAGTCCCGGTTCGGAGGAGGTCGATCGTGCGCTGCCCTTCCCCGTGCACCGGCACGGGCGGGTGCTGCTGCCGACGGCGACTGTCGCCCGTGCGGCCGAACGCCTGGTGGCCGAGCATGCGGTCGATCGCGTCCTGTTCGGCGCCGCGGCGCCGCTCGGGCTGTTGGCCCCACGGTTGCGGGCCGCAGGAGTGGCGCGGCTCCTGGCGATCAGTCATGGGCATGAGACCTGGTGGGCTCGCGTCCCGGGTGCCCGGCAGGCCCTGCGGAGGATCGGTGAACACGTTGACGCGGTGTCGTTCATCTCCGGTTTCACCCGTGACGCGATCGCTCCCGCGCTGTCACCGGCGGCTCGCGCCAGAATGATCCGGATGGCGCCTCCGGTGGACACCAATCGGTTCAAGCCCACGGGAACGACCGGGACCCGGCCGACGGTGATCGCGGCTGGGCGCTTCATCCGCCAGAAGGGGTTCGACACGCTGTTGGCGGCGTGGTCTCTGGTGCTGGGCGCCTGGCCACAGGATCGCCTCGCGCCCGAACTGGTTCTCGTCGGCGACGGTCCCCTCCGGGACTCGCTGGCGGAGAGCGCCGCCCGACTGCCGCGACCCGGTTGTGTGCGGTTCGTCGGGCCGGTGGCACATCGGGCGATGCCGGCCATCATGGCGTCCGGGCACGTCTTCGCGCTGCCGGTCCGCACCCGGTTGGGCGGGCTGAATCCCGAAGGGCTGGGAATGGTCTTCGCCGAGGCCGCCGCATGCGGGCTGGCCGTGGTCGCCGGCGATTCCGGAGGCACCCGCGACACGCTCGTGGAGGGGGAGTCCGGCGTACTCGTGCCACCCGACGATCCCCACGCATTGGCGAGTGTCCTGGTCGAGCTGCTCACTGACCTCCCCCGGATTCAGGCCATGGGCGTCGCCGGCCGCGCCCACGTCCGGGAGCGATTCTCGCCGGACGCAACAGCGGCGGCCCTCCACCGGGTGCTCGACCCGGGGTGACCGCCGCCGCTTGAGGAAACCAGACAACCAGGCTGGGCTCAGTCCTGCGCGTAGATGTCCGTCTTGGCCTTCTCCGCACCGATCGTCGTGGACTCACCGTGACCCGGGTGGACGATGGTGTCCTCCGGCAGGGTGAACAGATATTTGTGAATCGAGTCCAGGATGACTTCCTTGCTGGAGAAGCTGCGACCGGTTGCTCCCGGCCCGTCCTTGAACAGGGTGTCGCCCGAGAACACCACGCCCAGATTCGGCACATAGAGACAGACGCCGCCCTCGGAGTGGCCGGGGGTGTGCAGCACGCGGAGGCCGGTGCCGCCGATGTAGAAGACGTCGTTGTGGTTGATCTCGTTGTCCGGATTGACGTTCGGATGAGTCTGCTTCCACAACCGCAGGTCCCGGGGGTTGAGCAGGATCGGTGCGTTGGTCCGGATGCCCAGGTCAACGGCCGCTCGCACGTGGTCATCGTGCGCATGGGTGCACAGAATGGCCGCAACGTCACGGTCGCCCACCAAGGCCATGATGTCCTCGACGTTGTGTGGAGCGTCGAGCACGAAGCACTCCTTGTCGTCGCCAATGACCCAGATGTTGTTTTCCACCTCGAAGGTCTCGCCATCAAGGCTGAACGTCCCGCGGCTGACACCATGGTCGATGCGGACCTCACTCATTAGTTTCCTCTTTCCTAGATTTTTCGGAGCAATCGCGGTCAGTCAATCATGACCACCGAGCGCAGGACATCTCCGTGATGCATCTTCTCGAATGCTGCCTCGACGTCGGTGATCCCGATTTTTTCGGTAACGAACGCCTCGAGCGGCAGGCGCCCCTGGAGATAGAGATCGATCAGCATCGGGAAGTCCCGGCTGGGGAGGCAGTCCCCGTACCACGACGATTTCAGTGCGCCACCGCGACCGAAGACATCCAGCAGGGGGATCTCCCACGTCATCTCCGGCGTCGGGACTCCCACCAGGACCGCGGTCCCGGCGAGATCGCGCGCGTGGAAGGCCTGCGTGAAGGTCTCGGGTCGCCCCACTGCATCGATGACACAGTCGGCACCGTTGCCGCCGGTGAGCTGCTGGACCGCTGCGACGACATCGACCGTGCCGTCGGCGTGGATCGAATGGGTCGCGCCGAGGGCCATCGCCTGCTCCAGCTTGCGGGAGTCGGTGTCCACGGCGATGACGCTCGCCGCACCGGCCAGCCGCGCACCAACCACGGAGGCCATGCCCACCCCGCCGCAGCCGATCACAGCGACGGAATCGCCCCGTCCCACGTTGCCGGTGTTGATCGCCGCACCGATGCCGGCCATCACGCCGCAGCCCAGCAGCCCCGCGACTTCCGGCGCAGCCGCCGGGTTGACCTTGGTGCACTGGCCTGCTGCCACCAGGGTCTTCTCCGCGAACGCACCGATGCCGAGGGCGGGGGAGAGTTCGCGTCCTGCGTCCGGGTCGCCGTCGGCGAGCGTCATCTTCTGCTTGGCGTTGTGGGTGGCGAAGCAATACCACGGCTGGCCCTTGGCGCAGGCTCGGCACTGGCCGCACACGGCGCGCCAGTTGAGCACGACATAGTCGCCGGGCTCGACCTCGGTCACCCCCTCGCCCACGGATTCGACCACGCCGGCGGCCTCGTGGCCCAGCAGGAAGGGGAAATCGTCATTGATCCCACCCTCGCGATAGTGCAGATCGGTGTGGCAGACGCCGCAGGCCTGAATTTTCACCACGGCTTCGCCCGGGCCCGGGTCGGGGATGACGATGTCCACGACCTCCACGTCAGCACCCTTGCTGCGTGCGATCACGGCTTTGACTGTCTGGCTCATCGGGACTCCTTTGTGCGTCGAGCTGTGCTCGAACATAGCGAACGGGTCCGGCGCCACGATCAGAGCATCGAATGCCCACGACAGGCGAGATGTGCGCCAGAAGCCTCGGTGCGATGCAAGGATCGCAGGAGGTTCCAGGAAGGCTAATCCCAATGTCCAAGGTCACGTTCTTCGGCGGTGAGCAGTTCCCGCTGGAGATGCACAAGGTCCGCATCATTCAAAAACTCACCCTGCTGCCGATCGAAGACAGACTGGCAGCCATCGAGCAGGCCGGCTTCAACACCTTCTTGTTGCAGAACGCCGATGTGTTCCTCGACATGTTGACCGACTCCGGTGTGAACGCCATGAGCGACCTGCAGCAGGCAGCCATGCTGATCGCCGATGACGCCTATGCCGGATCCGCGACCTATACCCGGCTCTACGACAAGCTCGTCGAGATCTTCGGGATGGACTATTTCCTCCCGGCCCACCAGGGCCGCGCGGCGGAGAACATCCTGGCCCAGGTTCTGGTGCGGCCCGACACCGTCGTGCCGATGAACTATCACTTCACCACCTCCAAGCAGCACATCACCGTGCACGGCGCAGAAGTGCTCGAGTTCATCCGCCCGGAGGGCCTGGAGGTCACGAGCTATCACCCGTTCAAGGGCAACTTCGATACCGACAGGCTTCGCCAGCTCGTCGCGGAGCGGGGTGCCGACGCCATCAGCTATGTCCGGATGGAGGCCGGCACGAACCTGATCGGTGGGCAGCCGTTCTCCCTCGAGAATCTGAGGGAGGTACGCGACATCTGCCGCGAGCACGGTCTCACCCTCGTGCTGGACGCCTCACTGCTGGCCGACAATCTCTATTTCATCAAGACCCGTGAGGAAGCCTGCCGGGACATGACGATCCCGGAGATCACCCGCGCGATCGCCGACTGTTCGGACATCCTCTATTTCTCCGCCCGGAAGCTCGGCTTCGGGCGTGGCGGCGGCATCTGCATCCGCGACGAGGAGACCTACAAGAAACTCCGGGGTTATGTGCCGATGTATGAGGGTTTCCTCACCTATGGCGGCATGTCCGTGCGGGAGATGGAGGCGATCACCGTTGGTCTCGACGAGACCATGGACGAGGACATGATCAACCAGGGGCCGCAGTTCATCGCGTACATGGTGAACGAACTCGAACAACGCGGAGTCCCGGTGATCACCCCGCCGGGTGGCTTGGGCGCCCACGTTGACGCGATGCGGTTCCTGGACCACATTCCCCAACCCGAATATCCGGCCGGCGCGTTGGCTGCCGCGATCTATCTCTGCTCCGGTGTGCGTGGCATGGAGCGCGGGACCATGTCCGAGCAGCGGGAGCCCGATGGCACCGAGCCGCTCGCCGACATGGAGCTGGTGCGGTTGGCCCTGCCGCGCCGGGTGTTCACCCTGTCCCAGGTCAGCTATGCGATCGACCGCATCCATTGGCTGCACCAGAACCGAACGATGGTCGGTGGGATGAAGTTCGTCGAGGAGCCCGAGATCCTCCGGTTCTTCTATGGCCGTCTCGCGCCGGTCAACGACTGGCCGCACCAGCTGATGGCCAAGTTCCGGCAGGACTTCGGCGACAGCCTCTGACAGGGGTGGTCAACAGTGCTGGGGCTCGCCGGGTTGCGGCGGGCCCCAGTTTCGTTGTTCCGCTTTTCGACGCCGCATTGCGTGATATATACCCCTAAGGGTATGCTGTGAGCAGAGTCGGGGACGATCCTGACACCGAAAGGGAGACAGATATGTGCCGTGCGGTCAAGTGCCGGAAGTGTGGCAAGACGACGTGGGCCGGTTGCGGCATGCACGTCGACCAGGTGATGTCAGGGGTGGCGAAGGCGGATCGTTGCACCTGTGACCAGAATGCAGCGCCGGCCAGCAGCGGATTCCTCGGCAAGCTGCTGGGTCGCTGATCAGGCTTCCGGCCAGTGTGCCTGCGTCGAACTCGGGGGCGATGCAGGCACCGCTTTGTCGGTTCAGACCACGGCGCCGTCGTCGTCGGCGTCGCGATGCTTGGGCAGTGAGCGCCAGCCGATAATGATGGCCGCCACGAAAGCAACCACCGCGAGCCATCCGGCCCACGTCGGGAGCTGCACTCCCACGATCGTGAGCATCAGCGCGGCCAGGACGTAGGCGGCACAGGCCCAGCCGAACGCGGCCACGCCCTTCGGGGCCTTCATCGGCGGCAGCGGCGGGGGTGTGTACTCGGAGGGGTCCGGATCATCCGGCTCAACCTCTGCCATGGCGGCGGTCAGGTTGAACGGTTCCCGGGGTCGATCCGGCGTCTGGCGCAGATCCGGAGGGTCGGCGGGCTGGGGGGTTGGCGGAGCGGAGTCGAAGCCCTCCATTTTGAGGCCCGAGACCATCTCGGAGAAGTCGCGGTCATATTCTTCCTGGCGGCGGCTATTCATCACTGGCCTCGATGGGAGCTGGCGGGGATCCCTCGCGGAGAGCACTGTGTCGCTCGATGAAATCGACGGACTCGGTGAAGATGTCCTCGGCGTCGTAGTCGAGCGTGGCCACGTGGAAGGATCGGGTGAGCAGTCGTTCGGTGACCTCCGATGAGGCAACCTTGTGGTGGATCAGCCGGGCCGAGGTCGGATCGACGACGTGATCGGTCTCCGAGCGGAACATGAGGATCGGCTGCTCCACCTTGGGCAGATCAACGCGCACCTTTGCCCAGAGCTCCATCATCGATGCCACCGCCCTGAGGGGCACGCGATCATAGCCGTGCTCCGTGACGCCGGGTTTGGCGATGTCGTCGGTGATGCCGGCGAGCGACGGGATCACCCGGCTGAGCAGAGGGAGAAACAGAAAACGTTTGTCCGCCGTGCCGATCGAGGGATTCACCAACACGATCCCGCGGACGTCACTGCCATGCACCTGGGCGAGCCGCAGTGCCAGTGCGCCCCCCATCGACAGCCCGGCCACGAAGACCTCGTCGCATTCTCGGCGCAGTGCGCGGAATGCCCCGTCCGCCACCGCGAACCAGTCCTCCCAGGAGGTGCGGCTGAGCTGTTGCCACGACGTTCCGTGTCCCGGCAGCAGTGGCAGTGCCACCCGGCAGCCGGCTTCCACGAGGTGCTCGGCGAAGGTGCGCAGTGAGAACGGCGAGCCGGTGATGCCATGGCACAACAGAACGCCGACAGGTCCGGAACCTCCCGTGAACCCAGCGGCGTTTTCGCGTACGCCAGCCCCATTGCCGGAGCGACTGCGCCTTCTCACGGCGCCCATGCTACCCGGCCTGTTGTGAGTGACCGGTGACGGCTATCCCGCGGGGGAGCTCGTGGCTTAGGGTTCGCTTGTGTACTACTGGTTATTCAAATGGTTCTTGTTCGCGCCCGTTCTGAAGGCGGTCTGCCGGCCGTGGCTCGAGGGTGCCGAGAACATTCCCGCGAAGGGTGCTGCCGTTCTGGTCAGCAACCACCTGTCCTATGGCGACACCGTGATCCTCCCGGCCATCGTGGAGCGCAAGATCACGTTCCCCGCCAAGGCAGAGCTGTTCCGGGGCACGTCCTTCGGCGGCAAGGTGGTGTCGTGGTTCCTGCGCAAGGTCGGGATGCTGCCGATGGACCGTTCGGGGGGGCGGGCCTCGGCGAGTTCGGTCGACCATGTCGGCGACATTCTGCGCTCGGGGGAGATCGTCGGCATCTATGCCGAGGGCACCCGGTCCCCGGACGGCCGGCTCTACAAGGGCAAGACCGGCGTTGCGCGGCTCGTCCTCGGCCACCAGGTGCCCGTGCTGCCGGTCGGCACGGTCAGCACCCAGTTCGTCAAGGGCTGGTTCGGGATTCCCTTCATGCGTCGTCCCGGGATCCGGATCGGCAAGCCGCTCGACTTCAGCCAATACTTCGACCAGCCCAACAACCGTGAGGTGCTGCGGTGGGTGACCGACGAGATCATGGCTGCGGTGCAGGAGCTCACCGGTCAGGAATATGTGGACGTCTATGCCACGTCGATCAAGTCCGGCGCTCTCGAGGGCCGGAATATCGAGGAGAAGGTCATGGTCCGTCCCGGTCACGGCAACCGCGTGCCGCCGACCACCGCAGAACTGACCGCGCAGGCGGAGGAGACCACAGCGGGCCCGGACGCAACGGAGCGTCCGTGAGCAAGCGCCGCCCTCGCCAGGACGTGGCCACCGCGGAGAGCCGCGATGGGGATGGCTCGGGCGGGGGCACCTATTGGGTGTTCAAGAACATCCTCCTCGGACCCGGTATCAAGCGAGTCTTCCGGCCGGTTGTCGAGGGTGCCACCAACGTGCCCGAAGAGGGCCCGGCCATCATTGCCAGCAACCATCTGTCGATCGCCGACTGGTTGTTCACCCCACTCGCTCTGCGTCGGCGCATCACCTATGTCGCCAAGTCGGACTATTTCAACGGCTCCGGCATCAAGGGACTCCTGCAACGCAAGTTCTTCGCCGGCACCGGCCAGGTCCCGATCGACCGTTCCGGGGGCGAGGCATCGCGGGGAGCGCTCCGAGCGGGACTTCGCGTACTCAAACGAGGCGAACTCTTCGGCATCTTCCCCGAGGGGACGCGCAGTCACGACGGACGGCTCTACAAGGGCCGCACCGGGGTGGCGCGGCTGGCGCTGGAGGCGGAGGTGCCCGTCGTCCCGACGGCGGTGATCAACACCGACCTGATCGCCCCGCGCGACAAGCACTTCGGCAAGGTCGTGACCCCGATCGTCCGGTTCGGCAGACCCCTCGATTTCAGTCGCTATGTCGAGGTGAGCGAGGACCGGTTCATCCTGCGATCGATCACCGATGAGGTGATGTACGCGATCATGGAGCTCTCCGGGCAGGAGTATGTCGACGAGTATGCGACCGTGGCCCGGGAGAAGGCCAAGGAGTCACCACCCGCCTGACCGCCCCGGACCCGCCTGACCGGCCCGGACCCGCCTGACCGCCCCGACGCGGGCCTCCGGATGGAGCTGCGGCGGGCGCGGGACGTTCGGCACGGTGCGGTCAGACCGCGGAGTTGGGCGGCAGGTCCGACCTCTGGCCTTTCCGCCCGGGCTTGACCACACGGCCTATCCTTCTCCACGTGTCTTTCCCCAGCCTGGAGCAGTTGCACGCACTGAACCCGCAGCAGCAGCCGGATTATCCTGACCCGGCCGCCGTTGCGGACGTCAGTCGTGAGCTTTCCACTCGTCCCCCGTTGGTGTTCGCCGGTGAGTGCGATGATCTGCGCACCAAACTTGCCTCGGTCGCGCGCGGTGAGGCCTTCCTCCTGCAGGGCGGCGACTGCGCCGAGACGTTTGCCGGCGTGACGGCCCAGAACGTCAAGAACAAGCTGCAGGTGCTCCTGGCCATGTCGGTCGTGATGACGTACGCCGCCCAGGTGCCCGTCGTCAAGGTCGGCCGGATCGCCGGACAATATGCGAAGCCGCGCTCCTCGGGCAGCGAAACCCGTGGTGGGATCTCCCTGCCGAGCTTCCGCGGTGACGCGGTGAACGGCTTCGACTTCACTCCCGAGTCCCGGGTCCCGGACCCCGAACGCCTCCTGCGGGTCTACAACGCCTCCGCCGCCACCCTGAACCTGACGCGGGCTTTCGTCACCGGTGGTTTCGCCGACCTGCGCACGATCCACCACTGGAACTCCAATTTCGTGCGCAACTCCGGTGCAGTGGCCCGCTATGAGGCAGTCACCGCCGAGATCGAGCGCGCGATGGCCTTCATGGTTGCGTGCGGCATCCCGGACGACCACATGCGGACCGTGGACTTCTATGCCTCGCACGAGGCGCTGCTCCTCGAATACGAGCACGCGCTGACCCGCATCGACTCGCGGTCGCAGCTGCCCTACAACACCTCCGGTCACTTCATCTGGATCGGGGAGCGTACGCGGCAGTTGGACGGTGCTCATGTCGAGCTCCTGCGTCACGTCCGCAACCCGATCGGCGTCAAGCTGGGCCCGAAGGTCACCGGTGCGGATGCCCTCGCCATGGCTGAACGGCTGGACCCGGACAACGAACCCGGTCGCCTGACGTTCATCACCCGCATGGGTGCGGACCGGGTCCGTGACGCGCTGCCGCCGATCATCGAGACCCTGCACAACGCCGGGCGTTCGCCGGTGTGGGTCTGCGACCCGATGCACGGCAATACGTTCTCGACGTCCAACGGCTTCAAGACGCGCGCGTTCGACCAGATCGTTGATGAGCTCAACGGCTGGTTCGACGTGCACGACGAGATGGACTCGTGGCCCGGTGGCGTACACATCGAGCTCACCGGTGACGACGTCACCGAGTGTGTCGGTGGCATCGGCGAGCTGAACGAGGCGGATCTCGAGAACCGTTATGAGAGCGTCTGCGACCCGCGGCTCAACCGCAGCCAGTCGCTGGAGCTGGCCTTCACGGTGGCCGAGCGCTTGACCGACGGCAGCATCAAGCGCCCGAACCCGATCCAGGAGTTCGTCCCGGTCGATCTGTGAGCGGTCAGGCGTTCACGAGCGAGCGCAGCACGAACTGCAGGATGCCGTCGTTGCGGTAGTAGTCCGCCTCGCCCGGGGTGTCGATGCGTACGACTGCGTCGAACTCGACCGACTGCCCACCCTCCTTGGCCGCGACCACCTTGACGGTCCGGGGAGTGGATCCGTCGTTGAGGGCGGTCACGCCCGTGATCGTGAACGTCTCCGTGCCGTCCAAGCCGAGGGAGTCGGCGTTCTCCCCGGCCGGGAACTGCAGCGGCAACACGCCCATCCCGATCAGATTCGACCGGTGGATCCGCTCATAGGACTCCGCGATCACTGCTTTCACCCCGAGCAGCCGCGTACCCTTCGCCGCCCAGTCGCGCGAGGATCCCGAGCCGTATTCCTTGCCCACGAGCAGGACGAGCGGCGTGCCCGCCTCCGCGTACGCCTCGGCGGCCTCGAAGATCGTCGTCTGCGGCCCGTCCGGCTGGGTGAAGTCGCGGGTGAAACCACCCTCGACACCGTCCAGGAGCTGGTTGCGCAGCCGGATGTTCGCGAACGTCCCGCGGATCATGACCTCGTGGTTGCCGCGACGGGAGCCGTACGAGTTGAAGTCCTTGGGCTTGATCCCGCGCTCGGTCAAATATTTCCCGGCCGGGCTGTCGGCCTTGATCGATCCGGCCGGGCTGATGTGGTCGGTGGTGACCGAGTCGCCCAGCTTTGCGAGGACGCGGGCGCCGCTGATGTCCTGCACCGGTTCGGGCGCGGCCTGCATGCCGTCGAAGTACGGCGGCTTGCGGACATAGGTCGAGTCGTCGGCCCACGCAAACGTGTCCCCCTCAGGGGTCGGCAGCGACTGCCAGCGTTCGTCGCCGGCGAACACGTCCGCATAGTCCTCCACGAACATCTCCCGGCTGATCGACTCGGCGATCGTGCGCTCCACATCCACGGGATCGGGCCAGATGTCGGCGAGGAAGACGTCGTTGCCGTCCTGGCCCTGCCCCAGCGGCTGGGTCTCGAAGTCGAAGTCCATCGTCCCGGCGAGGGCGTACGCGATCACCAACGGCGGCGACGCCAGATAGTTCATCTTCACATCCGGATTGATCCGGCCCTCGAAGTTGCGGTTGCCCGACAGCACGGACACCACGGCCAGATCCGCATCGTTCACCGCCGCGGACACCTCCTCGATGATCGGGCCGGAGTTGCCGATACAGGTCGTGCAGCCATAGCCGACGAGGTGGAAGCCGAGCTTCTCCAGAGAGGGCCACATGCCGGCCTTGTCGAAATACCCCGTCACCACCTTGGAACCGGGTGCCAGCGAGGTCTTCACCCACGGCGGCACGGCGAGCCCACGGTCCACCGCGTTCTTCGCCAGCATTGCCGCGGCCATCATGACCGACGGGTTCGAGGTGTTGGTGCATGAGGTGATCGACGCGATCGCGACATGACCGTGGTCGATCGCGACCTCCTCGCCGTCGATGGTGACCGAGGTCGGACGGCTTGCCCGTTCCCCGTCGAAGGCCGCCGAGTGTGACGGATGACCCGCAGCCTGGGACTGCTGACGGGCGTCGTGCGAGGGCGCGTCGGACGCCGGGAACGTGTCGTCGAGCTCGTCATCGACCGCGCTCTTCTCGATCCCGAACCCGTCGACCACATAGTTCTGCAGATCTGCGCGGAACTGCTCCTTGGCCCTGTTCAGCGCAACGCGGTCCTGTGGGCGCTTCGGTCCTGCGATCGACGGGACGACCGTGGACAGCTCGAGTTCGAGGCGTTCGCTGTAGCGGGCCTCGACACTCGGGTCGGCCCACATGCCCTGCTCCTTCGCGTACGCCTCCACCAGCGCCACCTGCTCATCGGACCTGCCGGTGAGCCGCAGGTAGTCGAGGGTCACGTCGTCGATCGGGAAGATCGCACAGGTCGAGCCGAACTCGGGGCTCATGTTGCCGATCGTCGCGCGGTTGGCCAAGGGCACGGCGGCCACGCCTTCCCCATAGAACTCGACGAACTTGCCCACCACTCCGTGCTCGCGCAGCATCTCGGTGATCGTCAGCACCACATCGGTGGCGGTCGCCCCCGACGGGACCGTGCCCGTCAGCTTGAAACCGACTACCCGCGGGATGAGCATCGACACCGGCTGGCCGAGCATCGCGGCCTCCGCCTCGATCCCGCCGACGCCCCAGCCCAGCACGCCCAGCCCGTTGACCATCGTGGTGTGGGAGTCGGTGCCGACGCAGGTGTCGGGGTACGCCTGCAGACTGCCCTCGACCTCGCGCGTCATGGTCACCTTGGCCAGGTGCTCGATGTTGACCTGGTGCACGATGCCCGTGCCCGGCGGCACGACCTTGAAGTCCTCGAACGCCGTCTGACCCCAGCGCAGGAACTGATAGCGCTCGCCGTTGCGCTGATATTCGATCTCCACGTTGCGCTCGAACGCGTCGCGGCGGCCGAAGACGTCGATGATCACCGAGTGGTCGATCACGAGCTCGGCCGGTGCGAGCGGGTTGATCCTCGTGGGGTCACCACCGAGGTCGGCCATGGCTTCGCGCATGGTCGCCAGATCCACGATGCAGGGGACGCCGGTGAAGTCCTGCATGATGACGCGGGCCGGGGTGAATTGGATCTCGACGGCGGGATCGGCGTTCTCGTCCCAGCCGGCCAACGCGGTGATGTGGTCGGCGGTGATGTTCGCACCGTCCTCGGTGCGCAACAGGTTCTCCAGCAGCACCTTGAGGGAATAGGGGAGCGACGCTGCCCCTTCGATCCCGGCGATGCGGAAAATCTCATAGTCGGTGTCTCCGACCGTCAGGGCGCCCCTGGCGTCGAAGCTGTTGGGATGTGTGCTCACGTGTCGTCCTTTGCTCAGCTGATGTGTCTGACATCAGGACCTGCGATGCATGCCTGAACTGGCAGCGTCCGGCGACTGGCCACCTTTCGCAGCGGACCTCGCCCGGACGCGCCGCTCTGTCTCCATCGTGCCTCACGCCCCGTTTCCCACGGCGAGCACCGTCGTGGAGAGAAGCGCCGGGAGCCGTATCGTGGCGCCGTGATCGACCTCCGCAGTGACACCCTGACCAAGCCCACCCCCGGGATGCGCGCCGCGATGGCGGACGCGGAGGTGGGTGACGATGTGTACGCCGAGGACCCCAGCGTGCTGGCCCTCGAGGAGCGCGTCGCCGACCTGCTCGGTCACGAAGCGGGTCTTTTCTGTGTGTCCGGGTCCCTGGCCAATCTGCTCGGGGTACGCCTGCTGGTCGAGCCAGGCCAGGAGGTCCTCTGCGACGCCCGAGCGCACATCGCCCGCGCCGAACTGGGTGCCCATGGTGCGGTGTCCGGGGTGACGATGCGGACCTGGACGTCCGCCCGCGGGGTCGCCGACGTGGCAGCGATCGAGGAACTCCTCGAGCCGGCGGCAGGGCCGTATCTGGTGTCGACCGCCGCCGTCGCCCTCGAGAACACCCACAACTTCGGGGGTGGCACCATTCAGCCGCACGACCATCTCCGCGCCGTGCACGACCTGTGTCGCGGCGCCGGCGTCGGGCTCCACCTCGACGGCGCCCGGCTGTGGAATGCACACGTCGCCACCGGGGTCGGTCTGGTCGACTACGGGCGTCTCTTCGACACCGTCTCCGTCTGCTTCTCCAAGGGCCTCGGGGCACCTGTCGGTTCCATGCTCGTCGCCTCCCGGGAACGCATCACGACCGCCCGGGTCCTGCGCAAGCGACTGGGCGCCGGCTGGCGCCAGGCCGGCGTACTCGCGGCGGCGGCAGCGTACGCGATCGACCACCACATCGACCGACTCGCCGATGACCACGCGGCTGCGCGCGCCTTCGCGTACGCCGTCGCCGACCGGGCGCCCTCGGCCATCGACCCCGCCACCGTCGAAACGAACATCGTGGTCCTCGACACGGGGGACCACCCGGCCGCCGACATCGCGGCGCGAGCGCGCGACGCCGACGTCGCCGTCTCCGCCCTCGGCGCCCGCATGATCCGCGCCGTCACCCACCTCGACGTCACCGTCGAGGAGGCCCGGGCAGCAGGAATCGTGGTGGGTACGCTGCTCAGCCGCACCACCTGAGCTAGCGTTGATGTTATGGAGATCACACATCTGGGCCATTCGACCGTGCTGCTCGACGTCGATGGAGTGCGAATCCTGCTCGACCCGGGCAACTTCTCGGAGGACTGGCACGGACTGACCGAACTCGACGCCATCGTCATCACCCACCTGCACCCCGACCACGTGGACCCGCAACACGTCCCCGCGCTCGTGGCCGCCAACCCGGATGCGCGGGTGCTCGTGGAACCCGGCGTGCCCACCGTGGTCGACCTCCCGACCGCCCAACGCATCCCCGCCGAAACCAGCGTCCGCGTCGGACCCGTGCTGCTCCACACGGTCGGGGGAGAGCACGCCGTCATCCACCGCGACATCCCCATGATCGGCAACGTCGGCGTCGTCGTCTCTGCCGAAGGCCACCCCACACTCTTCCATCCCGGCGACTCACTCGCCGCCTGCCCGCCCGGCATCGACGTTCTCGCCCTCCCCGCCATGGGCCCCTGGGCGGCGATGAAGGAACACATCGACTTCACCCGCACCGTCGGTGCCCCCATGGGATTCCCCATCCACGACGGCCTCATCAACGATCGCGGCTGGAACCTCATCGTCAATCGCATCAACGACATGACCGAAACCCGCCTCCACGACTATCGGGACGGAAAGGCTCACGCGGTGTAGTCGCTGGTTCAGCGACTGCCACGCCACAATTGGCATCTGGATCGGGCCGGGCCGGCGCGACTGGGGGTTTTGCGGGGCGTCCGGCCATCTGGATGCCGATCGTGGTGGCTCGTCGGCGCACTCCAGCGGTCAGATCACGAACAGCGTGATCGTTGAGCCCTGGAGAGCCTCCTGGCCACCCTCCGGGTCGGTCCGCTGGACATAGCCGATATCGAGGGAGTCCTCGCTCTTCTGCGTTTCCACCTTGAAACCGGCCCGGGTGAGCTGGTCGGTGGCATCCTTGACCGGCAGTGCCCGGACATCGGGCACCTTGACCATCGCCGGACCCAGGGATCGCACGATCGTGACCGTCCGGCCCCGATGGCCGGTCCCGCCGGCCGGATCCTGGGAGATCACGTTGCCGACGGGGACGCTCGTTGAGTGTGCGGTCTTCACGACGACGTGGAAGCCGGCGCTCTCGAGGGCGCTCTGTGCCTCAGCGGCCGGACGACCGGTCTGATTGGCGATCTGGATCGGGCGCGGGCCCTTGGACAGAGTCAGGTCGATGCGCGCGTCGCGGCGCATCGGCGTACCCGACTCCGCCGACGTCTCCGACACCAGACCGGCCGCGATCTCCTCGTGCCAGTCCTCCTTGACCGTGCCCACCGCCAAGTTCTTCTCGACCAGCACCTTCTCCGCATCGTCCTTGCTCAGGCCGATCACACGCGGCATCGCGAACCGTTCGGGACCCCGCGACACGGTCATCGCGACCGTCCCGCCACGCAGGACATCGGTGCCGGCCGCCGGCTCGGTGGAGATCACCACACCGGCCGGGACCGACTCGCTGAAGTCCTGAGCACTCTCCAGCACGAGACCCTGCTCGTCGGCAGCTCGCACGGCATCCGCCTGGGACAGGCCCGTGAGCGTAGGGGTCGTCACATAGCGGCCATCCAACATCCACCACGCACCCGCTCCGGTCACCGTCACCACGATCAGCATCACCAAGGTGACCAGTCGCCGACGCCGCAGCGCGACGGGGGAGGGAGCCGTGGCGGGTCGTCGCACCCGGGGGTGCGACTCCCGGCGTTTGCGGGGCCGCTCGGGCTCCGGCGCCGACCCGCCGACCACGGGCTGAGGGACCGTGGGCGGAGACTGCGGAGAGATCTGCTGGGCCGTGCCGCTCTCCTCGACACCCTCGGGGTGCGCGCTCCGGTCAGCGAAGGCCCGGCTCGTGAACTGGGCGGTCAGGGCAGGGTCGTCCATGATCCCGTGCGAGAGCGCATCGATCGCTCTGCGCACCATGGCCCGGAACTCCCGTGCATCTGTCGGACGGAGATCCGGTTCACGTTGGGTGGCCGAGAGCACCAGTGCATCCAGATAGGGCGGGATGCCGTTGCGGGACACCTGCCAGTGCGTGTCCAGCCTGGTCGAGGGGGGCGGGATCTGATTGTGGACGTGCGCATAGGCGACCTGGATGGGGGTCTCACCCGTATACGGCTTCGTTCCCGTCAACAGCTCGAACAGCACCACACCGGCGGCATAGACATCGGACCGGGAGTCCGCCTTGCCGTGCAGCACCAGCTCGGGAGGCAGATAGGAGACGGTGCCGATGAGGACGCCCTGGGTCGCAGTCGTGTGGGCGCTGACGGCCCTCGCCAGTCCGAAGTCCGCGACCTTGAGCTGACCGCGGTCGGAGATCAGGACGTTCTCCGGCTTGATGTCGCGATGCACCAGACCGTTCTCGTGGGCCGCGCACAGGGCCGCCAGGATCAGGTCGATGAGCTCGAGCGCCCGCAGTGGCTCCATCGGGGTGTCCGTGCTGATGACGTTGCGCAGAGTGCAACCCTGCACGAGCTCCATGACGATGTAGGGCCGCCCGGCGTCGTGGCCCTGGTCGAAGACCGCGACCACGTTCGGGTGGGAGAGCTTGGCGGCGAGCCGGGCCTCGCGGTCGAACTTGCGGATGAAGTCGTCGTCCTCGCCGAGTCCGTCGTGCATCACCTTGACGGCCACGACGCGGCCGAGGCGCATGTCGGTGGCCCGATAGACGGTCGCCATGCCACCGCGGGCGAGGCGCTGCAGGATCTGGTACCGACCGTCCAGCAGTACGCCGACCAGGGGATCGCCGATGCTGGTTGTCGTCACGTCACGCTCCGAACACAAGTAAGGGAAGTAGGGCACTCGCGCAAAGCCTGCCACGCAGTCTAGGCAGGGAAAGTGGCGTGTGCACGGCAACGCGTCCCGGGGTGTCGGACATCGGTTGCCTGTCCTAGGCTGACGGCTGTGACAGCACTCATGGGACTCGATGTCCGGCTCAAGACGGCGCGGCTCTATCTGAGCACGGACCTGCGCGCCGAAACGGGCGACTTCGCGCGCTTCGTCGACAAGGCATTCGCCGGTGGCGTGGACATCCTCCAGGTCCGTCAGGACGACGCGTCCGACGAGGAGATGCTGGACGCTCTCGACCTGGCCCGCACGGTGTCCTACCACTACCAGGGCCTCGTCGTGGTCAACGGATCCCCCACGCTGGCCAAGCAGTTCAGCGGTGACGTCCTGCACCTGTCACAGGCCGACGGCACGCCCAAGGTGGCCCGGCCGATGCTCCACCAGTGGGCGCTCATCGGTCAGTCCGCGCACGATGAGGATCAGGTCAACGCGGCCATCCACGATCCGGAAGTCAACTATCTCTCGATCGGCCCGGTCTATCTGTCGCAGGCTCACCCGGAGTACGAGGCCCCGGGTCATGACCTGGTGCGCTTCACCGCCACGGTCCAGCCGCCCGGAGACCCTGGCTCCAAGCCGTGGTTCGCCAGCGGCGGCATTGACGAGGACACCATCGACGACGTGCTGGCCGCCGGTGCCCGGCGGGTGTGGGTGACCCGCGCCATCACCAGGGCGGCGGACGCGGAGGCCGCAGCCAGGCGGCTGTCCCGCAAGCTGCGGGAAACCTGGAACGACGACCCGGCCATGCAGAGCTTCCTCGGCTCCGTCTTCCGGCAGGGGCTCCAGGCCGATCCCTTCATCCCGGTGCAGCCCAAGCCGCCGGCTGACGGCGGGGCGCCGCCGACGATGCAGTGATGACCACTCCAACCACCTCGAAGCCCCGACGCACACCTCGGTCCTGGGGCCTGATCGCCCTCGTGCTGGTGGTCGCCCTGGGCGCGTGGTGGCTGTTCGGCGGCGGGGACGAGGGGGGTACGCGAGCAACACCCGAAGCATCGCCCACCCCGGCCACCGCGATGGACACCCCCGCTCCCGGTGCCGCCACCGGTGCGCCCACGATGGGGCCGACCACCACCGACCCGCCGACCACCACCCGCCCCCAGACCACCACCCGCCCCCAGACGACAGGGGCGGAGTCCCGGCGTACGCAAATCCCGTCGATCGATCCGGACTCCGGGCTGCCCTGGGTCGCGGTCACGGAACTGCCGAAGGAGGCGGCGCGGACGCTGGAGCTGATCGACCGGGGTGGGCCCTTCCCCTATGACAAGGACGGCTCGACGTTCGGCAACTACGAGGGGATCCTGCCGCAGGAGCGGCGAGGATTCTATCGGGAATACACGGTTGACACCCCCGGTTCGCGCAATCGTGGGGCGCGACGCATCGTCACGGGTGACAATGACCGTATCCATTACTGGACCGACGACCATTACCAGACGTTCAAGAGGATTCGACGATGAGCCTCCACGGCATCCCGGCCGGCCTGGTCCGGGGGACACCCGGCATCTATCGATTGAGCCGCCCTCCGATGGGGCTGGCAAGAAAACTGCACGATCATGACTGGACCGTCGGCCATTTGTCCCGGGTCACCGACCGCCCCAGCGTGCTGGCCGGCATCGGGCAGGCCCTCGGTTTTCCCGACTTCTATGGGCAGAACCTCGACGCGCTCTGGGACTGCCTGACCGACCTCACCCGGCCCACCGCTCTGATCTGGGAGGACTGGCAGGATTTCGCGGTCTATCACGCCGATGACTGGGCGCGGGTGCGGCACGTGCTCGGTGACCGGGTCACCCAGGAGCCCCCGTTCGCAGTCGTCCTGATCTGATCAGCCGCCCAGCGCTCTCCGCAAGGCGTCCAGCCGGTTCTCGAGCTCGGTGATCCGGGCCTCCAGCGGGGCAGCTGCCTCCGCCCCGTCCTGAGCGGCGCCGTGGCCGGCCGTGGCCGGGGCCGTGGCCGGCCGCAGCCGGAACTTGAACCAGCCCACCGCGATCGTGACCACCAACGCCACCGTGATGACGGCGAAGCGCAGCACGTTCTCGCTGTTGGAGAAGGAGTTGGCGACCGCGTAGAGGAGGATGAACAGACCGCCCAGGAGCATGCCGTTGCTGATCACGACGAGCCGTTCGCCCATCACGAGGGCGAGGACCAGGAGGGCTGTTGCCACCACCAGCAGGATGATGCTGGTGTTCAGGCTCCAGGTGTCCACCAGGGCGCTGTACGCCTCCTCCTCGGCCTGAAAGGCCTGCATGGCCGCCTCGTTCGTCTCATCGAGGGGATAGCTGAAGTCCGCCTTGGGGCGCGGATAGAACGTGGACGTGCCGATCCCGACGAAGGCTGCGACAGCCAGTCCGAGAAAGACCGAATAGATGACCTGAAGCCCTCGCATGATCCAACGGTACTACCGACCAAGTGTCAGCAATCCCCGCACCGGGGCGCAGGTTTCCGATCGTCCGCGGTCAGGCCACCCGGTCGGTGGCGGCGTGGGCCAACGCGGTCAGTGCGGTCCGGCCCGCGTGGGTCATGGGGACGTGCAGGGCAGCCTGGGCGCCGATCAGACCCTCGGTGATCATCGCTTCGACCAGTTCGGGAGCCCCGGATTCGACGATCAGAGCGCGCAGTTCGCTGACCTGATCCGCATCGAGATCCGGGTCACCCAATCTGCGGGTGAGGAGCGCCCGGCCGGCATCGGACGTGCCGTTGAATGCGTGCGCGACGAGGACCGTCCGCTTGCCCTCCCGCAGGTCGTCCCCGGCCGGCTTTCCGGTCGTCGCCTCGTCCCCGAAGACCCCGAGTAGGTCGTCGCGGAACTGGAACGCCCGGCCGAGTGCGGAGCCATAGGCCGCCAATCCGTCCAGCAGCTCGCTGTTGCCGCCGGCCATCAGTGCCCCGAATTGGGTGGGCCGTTGGACCGTGTATTTCGCGGTCTTGTATTCCACCACCCTCGCCGCGGCCAGCAGTGCGTGCTGCCCGTCGACGATGGGCTCGTGCTGGACGTGGACGTCGAGGAATTGTCCGCACGTCACCTCGGTGCGCATGCGGGCCAGCACCGGCCTGGCCCGGGCCAGATCATCGGCCGGAAGACCCGCCTCGTCCAGCATCTCCATCGACCACAACTGCAGCAGGTCGCCGAGGATGATGGCCCCGGCCCGACCGAACGCGTTCGACGAACCCACCAGACCCTCCTCGCCGTGACGGGCTGCGAGCTGCCGGTGGGCGGCCGGCAGGCCGCGTCTGGTGTCCGACGCGTCCATCACGTCATCGTGGACGAGAATGCCGGTGTGGAGGAGGTCGAGGCTGGCGGCGGCGCGGATCGACGGTCCCGGGTCGAGCGGAAGTCCGCCCGCCGCGACCGCCCCCCAGATCGCGAAGGCGGGCCGCATGCGCTTGCCGCCGGCGGTGAAGGCCTGGGCAAGATCCCCCAGCACCAGAGCTTCCGGGCCGACGTCGGTGAGCAGATCCCGTCGGTCGTCGATGAACCGGGCAATCTGTGCGCCGATCTCGTCCCGCAGCGCAGTGGACAAGGGGTCAGTGGGGTCCAGGAGAGTGCTCACACCCTGAGCCTAGGGGCCGTGCGGACAGGGTTGACTTAGGGTGTCCCGCATGCCAAGCATCCCCGCACATGAAGGTGCCCCCGACCGGAGCCGGCCGCACCCGTTCCCGTCGATCGTGCCGAAGATCGACGAGATGCTGGCTGTCGCCGATCGCCCACTGTTCTCCTTCGAGTTCTTTCCGCCCGCGAGCGTCGAGGCCGAAACGACCCTGTGGCGCACGATCCGTGAGCTCGAGGCCCTGGCCCCGGACTTCATCTCCGTCACCTATGGCGCCAATGGTTCGACCAGGGACCGGACGATCAACGTCACCCGGCGGATCTCCGAGGAAACGACCCTCCGCACGATGGGTCATCTCACCTGCGTGAGCCAGTCCCGACAGGACGTACGCAGGGTGGTGGGGGCGTACGCGGACGCCGGCGTCCGGCACATTCTCGCCGTGCGCGGGGATCCCCCCGGCGGTCCGACCGCGCCCTGGGTGCAGCACCCCGAGGGGCTCCGGAACGCGACGGAGCTCGTGGAACTCGTCGCTTCCCTGGGCGATTTCTGCATCGGTGTCGCGGCCTTCCCCGACATTCATCCGGACAAGATGGATCCCGAGCTGGACGCCCGCATCCTCGTCGAGAAGGCCGAGGCGGGAGCGAGTTTCGCGATCACGCAGTTGTTCTTCGAGGCGGAGGCCTATTTCGAGCTCGTGGAGCGGGTACGTGCCCATGGTTGCGATCTCCCGATCATCCCGGGCATCCAGCCGGTGACGAACGTGAAGCAGATCGAACGGTTCGCGGAGCTGTCGGGTGCGGAGCTGCCGGCTCCGCTCGTGGCCAGGCTGCGGGCGCACGCGGAGGACCCCGCGAGCATCCGAGCGATCGGCATCGAAGTCGCGACGAAGCTGTGCGAGGACCTCCTCGACGGTGGCGCACCGGGGCTGCACTTCTTCACCCTGAATCGCTCCACGGCGACGCGGGCGATCTACGCCAATCTCCAGGCCTCCCGGACCCTCAGCCGCAAACTGGTGGGCTGAGGCCCGTCGGGGACCCCAATCGGGTCCGACCTGACGTTTGTCCGGTGCGATGCCGACCAAGATTGGCACCCAGATCCGCGCTCCGGCGCAAAACCCCTGGTCACCAGCCCCCGCCACGGATCGAGCTGCCAATTCTGGAACCACTCCGACTACGATCGGCGCCGAGATCCACCTGCCGCGCAGAAACCCCGGCGCCTGGCGCGCAGAGACCCCAGTGCCTGGCGCGCAGAGACCCCGCGTGCCTGGCGTGGGGGAGGTACCCGCCTTTCGCGGAGGCACTGGGTTCAGACCAGGGCCGCCTGCCATGCACCGGGACTTCCGTCCGGGGTGATGTCGAGGGTGACCAGTCGCTGCGTGGGTCGCGTGAGCGCGACGTAGAGCACCCGGACACCGCCCGGGGACTCGAGCGCGATCTCGTCGGGAGACACCACCAAGACCGCGTCATATTCGAGCCCCTTGGCCTCGAGCGGTGTCACGACGCTGATGCGATCAGCCTGGTCGGCGAGCGCGGACTGGCTGAGGGCCCGGGTCACCTGGCCCATGCGCGACGGCGGGCTGATGACACCGATGGTGCCGCGGACCTGGCCGCTCAGCGTGGTCACCGCATCGACGAGCGTCGGGTCCTGGTCCAGGACCGTCGTGGTCAGCAGCAGCGGCTCGACCTCGGTGGTGCGCACGGCACGGGGCAGGTCCGCGTTGGGGGCGACATCTCTCACCACCTTGGCGGCCAGCTCGAACACCTCGGCGGGGGAGCGATAGTTGGTGCTCATCCGGAAGTTGCGGTGCGGAGCACGCCCGATCAGATCGTTGAGGACGCGTCCGCTCTCCTCCTGGTCCGGCCAGGAACTCTGGGCCGGGTCGCCGACGATCGTCCAGCTGGCCTGGGCTCCGCGGCGGCGCAGCATGCGCCATTGCATCGGCGTGATGTCCTGGGCCTCGTCCACCAGGACGTGGGCGAAAGTTTCGTGGGCATCGTCGGTGGGATCGACGTCGCGCTGACGGGCCGTGCGATCAGCGGTGGTCACGACTTCGGAGACATTGGCGCCTTCGGCGAGGAACAGCAACGGGTCGGGCTCCTGCTCCTCGATCACCGGGCCGAGGATGGCCGCAAGCTCATCGAGCAGGGCGACATCGGCGACCGTCCACTCTGCCGACTCCGCATAGCTGGCGGCCAGCCGTTCCGCCTCCTCGTCCGACAGGATCCCGTGCGCCAGCCGTTTGGTCAGGCGGGCGTCGCCCAGTCGGGCGAGGACCTGGACCGCGTTGAGACTCGGCCACCAGGCCTGCAGGAACATGCGATAGGCGGCCTGATCGGTCACCAGGTCATCGAACTCCTCGCGCTCGATCTCTGTCTCCTCGGGCAGGAGGTCCCACAGCGCGGACAGGACGCTTTGCTCGGCCGCACCACGCCCGTGGTTGAGCTTGTGATGACGCAGCACGTCCTCGCGGATCCGGGCCAGCCGCTCGGCGGACAGGGTCAGCACCTCACCCTTGACGACCACCCGCAGGTGCGCCTGATCGGCCGACTGCTCGATGAGTGGTTCATTGACGAGCCGGCGCAGCAACGGCAGCATCCGCGTGGAGCCCTTGATGACGTGCAGGGCGGCCGAGTCGACCCGATCGGCACGGAAACCGAGCACGTCGGTGGGCACGGACCCGATTGCCCGCAGCGTGACGGAGTCCTCACCCAGGCTGGGGAGCACCCGCTCGATGTAGTTCATGAATACCGCCGACGGACCCACCACCAGCACGCCACCGTTCTCGAAGCGACGGCGGTTCGAATAGAGCAGATAGGCGGCGCGGTGGAGCGCCACGACGGTCTTGCCGGTGCCGGGACCTCCCGAGATGATCGTGAATCCCTGATAGGGCGCACGGATCGCCTCGTCCTGTTCGCCCTGGATGGTCGCGACGATGTCGCGCATCTGCGGGCCGCGGGCCCGGGAGAGGGCTGCCATCAGCGCGCCCTCGCCGACGATCACGAGCTCGGTGTCGCCGCTGTCGGCGGCGAGGAGATCGTCCTCGATCCCGATGACCTTGTTCCCGCGGCACCGGAGCACGCGCCGGCGGACGACATCCATGGGGTTGGTGGGTGTCGCGCGATAGAACGGTTCGGCAGCGCGGGCACGCCAGTCGATGACCAGCGGCTCGTAGTCCTCGTCACGCACGCCGATCCGCCCGATGTAGCGGACCTCGCCGTCGGTCCGGTCGAGTCGACCGAAGACCAGTCCCTCGTGCTCGGCGTCCAGGACGGCGAGTCGTTTGGCGGCCTGGAAAGCGAACACGTCGCGTTCATAGAGGCCGGTGCCGTCCTCCTCGCGGACGAAGTTCGAGCGGTCGGTCTGGAACAGGGAACGGCCTTCGGACGCCACCTGCTCAGCGGACCGGGTTGCCTCCTCCAGCCTCGCGTACACCGCATCGATGTGCGCCTGCTCAACGGCCAACTCGCGCGCAACCACTGCGCTGTCAGGAGTCGGGTGTGCACTCAAGTCGGGTCAGTCCTTCCCCGGAAAAAACGGACACCTGAGTCTACCCTGACCCGCTGTCGGACGGCGCTCATCTTCCCGAGCGCCGCCGGTCCTTGTTGGTTGGATGGATGTTCTCCCCGGTGAGGTCGAGGTGGACCGCATAGGCGGCGAGGGCGGCCGACAGCAGTTGGCCGGCGACGGTGCGGCCGGCGTGGGTGTGGTCCCCGCACGTGTACGCGCCCTGGCCCACCCGGCTGCCGGTCCGCCGTGGCCACGGCTGTGGGCCGCGCCAGCCGGTGGGGATCCGTCCGTGGGCGGTGACGACAGCGTCCGCGTACGCCGGCCGCCGGCCGGTCACCTCCACTTTCCGGGTGCGCAGGCGCTCGGTGAGCGCGTCGATGAGCACTCGGCTGCCCGCGGGCGCGCCGTCGGTGGTCGTGACCTGCCACAGTCCGAAGGTGCGTTCGACGGCCAGCCACATGGCCTCGTCGGCGGGCGAGCGACGGGGGTCGGCCTCGGCGGACCGCCGGATGACGTCGGAGAGCACCGGGTGGTCGAAGTCCCGGGCCAGACGTTCGACGGACGTGCCCCAGCGCAGTGTCCTGCGCTGGTCCCGGAACCGGCCGCGGTCGAATTCGTGCTCCAGCCCGAGGGGCCGGCGTGCCTGCCAGACATCGTCCAGGTCGTCGAGCAGATCCCGCCAGCGCTCCGCGACGCGCTGCCCGAAGGAGGCGGTGAGGACGGCGAACTGCCCCCCGCGTTCGGCCGGGAGCTCGATCCCCCCGCCGATCGGCCGTGCCGCGACCGAAGTGAGCTCGTGCCCCGACCGCGCCAGCTCGGCGGCCAGCGTACGTCCGGATTTGGTGAAGAGGTCCCGCCACGGGGCGGGGAAGGTGAACACGTCGGGCAGCTCAGCGGGGCCGAGCCGGTCGCCGTCGTGGACCAGCGTGACCTCGTGTCCGGCCTTGGCGAGGCGGGCGGCGACCGCCATCCCGGAGAGCGTGCCGCCCAGGACGGTGATGGCAGCCATCAGCCCGCCGCTTCCGCGAGGGGGCCCCGCTTCATGTCGACATCTCGGCATCGGCGGTGCGTTTGGCGTACCACCGATGGAAAGCCGCCCAGCCACGCAGGATGCGTTTGAACGCCCAGGCGGCGACGATGATGCCGATCAGGAGGAGTGCGCCCGCGATGATCGCGGCCGGGACGGGAAACAGGATCGCGAGGGTGGTGACACCGACGGCGGTGCTGTCCTCCAGGACGGACGCGCCGATGTTGGTCACCGGTTCGGGCGAGGTGTTGATCGCCAGCCGCAGGCCGGCCTTGATGAGATGGGACACGAGCGCCGTGACGCCGCCGACCGCGGCGAGGGCCACCATCATCAGGTCGCCCTGGGTCCCGGCGAGCAGGGCGCCGATCGTGGCTCCCGCGACGGGCCGCAGGACCGTGGAGATGCCGTCCCAGGCGGTGTCCACATAGGGAATCTTGTCCGCGAAGAATTCGATGAGTGCCAACACACCCGCAACGATGAGCAGGTCCGTGCGCTGCAGTGCTTCGGGGACCGCTTCGAGTCCTGCGAACCGGCCGAGCAGACCCAGGGCCAGCACTGTGGCGTACGCGTTCAGCCCCGAGGCCCAGCCCGAGGTGAAGGCGAGCGGCAAGACTTCCATGGACGGAAGGGTACGCGGTCCACTGCCCCCGTGGGCAAGCCGACGCGGACCCGGTCGCCCGTGCTGCGCTATGGTGGCGACAAACGTGCTCCGGGGTCGGTGCAAGTCCGAACCGGCGGTGACAGTCCGCGACCCGGTCGCAGCCCCGTGCCAGCCAGGCACGATGCCGTGACCGGTTGACCTGGTGGGATTCCAGGACCGACGGTGAAAGTCCGGATGGGAGGCAGCACGAGCCGAGGGATCGACGCCCGGTCGGGTGCAGGTCCAGCGGTCGGCGTCATTGCCGGTGGTCGGTCACCCGATCCCGGGGTCGTCATCGCGGGAGAATCGCGATTGAGGCCTCAGCGATCGTTCGTGAGATTCCCGGTTCGCCCGTCACCCCGGAGTTCGCAGCAGCGAACGGAGGGCGATGCGGCACCCAGCAAGTGGCGGTCCCACAGCGGTTGACCGCGCCCATCTTGAACAGGCCATCGCGCTGGCCGCGCGAGGACCCGCTGTGGACCCCAATCCGCGCGTCGGAGCGGTCATCGTGGACACTGCCGGGACAGTGGCCGGCCGGGGCTGGCACCGCGGTGCCGGCACGGCGCACGCGGAGGTCGTCGCCCTGGCGGAGGCCGGTGCCCGGGCGGCGGGCGGCACCGCGTGTGTCTCCCTCGAACCCTGCCGGCACACGGGGCGTACGGCACCCTGCACCCGACAACTCATCGCAGCCGGCATCGCCCGGGTCGTCTTCGCCCAGGCCGACCCGAATCCCGTCGCCGGCGGTGGCGCCGAGGAACTCCGGGCGGCCGGCGTCGCGGTCACCGCCCTGTCCCCTGACGACCCCCTGGCCGGCAGTGCGGCCGAGCCCAACGACGCCTGGTCGTTCGCGATGCGGCACAGCCGTCCGCGAGTGGTGTGGAAGACCGCGACCACCCTTGACGGGCGCAGCGCCGCAGCCGACGGGACGAGCCGGTGGATCACGGCCCCCGCCACGCGCGCCCGGGGGCACCTGCTGCGGGCGGCCTGCGGAGCCATCCTCGTCGGGACCGGCACCGCGCTCGCCGACAATCCCTCGCTCACCGTCCGGCTGCCCGACGATGTCGTCGACCGGGACCCGAACCCGGCGCCGCTCCGGGTCGTCCTGGGGGAGCGGGACCTGCCCGCTGGTGCCGCGGTCCTCGACTCGGCTGCACCGACCCTGCACCTGCGCCATCGCGACCCCGCACGGGCCGTCGCCGAACTGCACGAGCGGGGCGTACGCCAGGTCCTGCTCGAAGGCGGACCGACGCTGGCCGCGGCCTTCCTGCGCGCGGGACTGGTCGACCGGGTCGTGCTGCACCTGGCTCCCGCCCTGCTGGGTGCCGGCGTGACGCTGGGCGACTTCGGTGTCGGGACGCTCGTCGACGCCCCGCGCCTGACGATCCGCTCCGTGGAGCACCTGGCGCCCGACGTCATCGTCGTGGCCGACCTGACCAACACCACCCGCACTGCCAACCACAACACCGAGGAGGAAGCCGCATGTTCACCGGCATAGTCGAAGAGCTCGGGGAGGTCCGGTCCCTGGAAGTGGGGCCGGAATCCGCGATCCTCACCGTGCACGGGCCCACCGTGGTCAGCGACGCGAGGCACGGTGCGTCGATCAGCGTCAACGGTGTCTGCCTGACCGTGGTCGAGCACGACGACGAGACGTTCAAGGTCGACGTGATGGCCGAAACCCTCAAGCGCTCCAACCTGGGCAAGCTCGCGGCCGGCGATCGGGTCAACCTCGAACGCGCGATGCGGGCGGACGGCCGCTTCGGTGGGCACATCGTGCAGGGCCACGTCGATGGTGCGGCCCGGATCACCGCGCGTACCCCCGGTGACAACTGGGAGGTCGTGCGGATCACCCTGCCCGAGGGCCTCGCCCGCTATGTCGTCGAGAAGGGATCGGTGACCGTCGACGGGGTGTCCCTCACGGTCTCCGCGCTCGGCCGGGACGACACCGACCACGTCTATTTCGAGGTCTCGCTCATCCCCACCACCCTCGAGCTCACCACCCTGGGCCGCAAGAAGCCCGGCGACATGGTGAACATCGAGGTCGATGTGCTGGCGAAGTACGTCGAGCGACTGCTCGGACCGGGAGGCACCCGATGACCATGTTCGCCACCATCGACCAGGCTCTGGCCGCGCTGCGCGAGGGACGCCCCGTGCTGGTCCTGGACGATGCCGACCGCGAGAACGAGGGGGACGTCGTCCTGGCGGCGCAGACCCTGACCGTGCCGTGGCTGGCCTGGACGATCCGGCACACCTCGGGCTATCTGTGCGCCCCACTGACCGAGAAGCTCGCCGACCACCTGGATCTGCCGTTGATGGTCAAGGACAACGAGGACCGGCTGCGCACCGCGTACACGATCACCGTCGATGCCGCAGCGGGGGTCACGACCGGGATCTCGGCGGCGGATCGCGCCCGCACGCTGCGGGTCCTCGCGGACCCGGACAGCCGGCGCGGGGATCTCATCCGGCCCGGACACGTGGTGCCCCTGCGCGCCCGCGACGGTGGGGTGTTCGTCCGCCGGGGTCACACGGAGGCCGCGGTCGATCTGTGCCGACTCGCCGGACTGGCCCCGGTGGCCGCGATCGCCGAGCTGGTGGCGGACGACGGGTCGATGCTGCGCACCCCCGGCGTACTCGCCCTCGGTGCCGCCCACCACCTCCCCGTCATCACGATCGCCGATCTCGTCGCGTGGCGGGACCGCCACGATCGCGTACGCCGCGGGGCGACCGGCTGCCTCCCGACCAGCCACGGCGAGTTCCGCGCGACCGCGTACGCCGACCTGCGCACCGGCACCGACCACCTCGTCCTCACCTCACCCCACGGCCTGGGCGAGAACCCGGTCGTGCGCGTGCACTCGGAGTGTCTGACGGGGGAGGCGTTCGGTTCCGCACGCTGCGACTGCGGGCCCCAGCTCGACGACGCCCTCGCCCGGATCGCCCGGGAGCCCGGTGCGGTCATCTATCTGCGGGGCCACGAGGGGCGCGGGGTCGGCCTCGGCAACAAGGTGGCCGCCTATGCGCATCAGGATCAGGGCCTGGACACCATCGATGCGCAGTTGGTGCTGGGGTTGCCGGTGGATGCGCGGGAGTACGCCGCAGCGGTCGCCATCCTGGACGACCTCGGCATCGAACGGCTGCGCCTGCTCACCAACAACACCGACAAGCTCGCCACGCTGACCGACGCCGGTTTCGGCGTCCAGCGACTGCCGAGCCAGGTAGGGGTGACCGTGCACAACGAGGGATACCTCGCCACGAAGCGGACCAGGCTCGGCCATCTCCTGGCCCCCGCGGGTGCGCCCGAGCGCAAGCCCGAACTGGCCCGACGAGAAGGAGCCTGACGTGTCCGGACAGGGAGCCCCACGGATCGTCGTGGACGGTGCGGGCCTGCGTGTCGCGATCGTCGCCGCGAGCTGGCACACCACCGTCATGGACGGACTGCTCGATGGTGCCCGCCGCGGCCTGGCCGAGGCCGGGGTGACGGAGGTGACCGAGGTCCGCGTACCCGGCTCGTTCGAGCTCCCGGTGGCTGCCGCCCGGCTCGCCGCGTCGCACGATGCGGTCGTGGCGCTGGGGGTGGTGATCAGAGGGGGTACGCCGCACTTCGACTATGTGTGCAGTGCCGCGACGATCGGGCTGACGGAGGTCAGCGTGCGGACCGGGACGCCCGTCGGGTTCGGGGTCCTCACGTGTGACACCGAGGAACAGGCCCTCGACCGTGCCGGCCTCGAAGGGTCGGCCGAGGACAAGGGTCATGAGGCCGCGATCGCCGCGGTCGCGACGGTGGCGGCGCTGCGGGCGTACTGATCCTCAGCCGGAGTGGGACTCCAGGAACCGATAGACCTCGGTGTCGTCGACCCCCGGGAACGCGCCCGGGGGCAGGGCGGCGAGGAGATGGGAATGCGCGCGGGCGGACGGCCACGCGTGCCCGGCCCACGCCTCCGCGAGACCGCGGGGCGGACGGCGGCAGCAGGACTCGTCGGGGCACCCGGACTTGGATCGGGCGCGGGTGTCCCGGCCGCGGAACCACTTGGCCTGGACATAGGGGATGCCGATGCTGGTCGAGAACGTCCCCGACGGACCGGACTCGACGCGGGCGGAGCACCAATAGGTGCCCGTGGGGGTGTCCGTGTATTGGTTGAACGAGTTGAACTTGTCGTTGACGTCGAACACCTGCCGCGACGTCCAGAACCGGCAGACCGGCTGCCCCTCGATCGCGCCGGTGTGGTCTGTGGGGAAGGCGACCCCGTCGTTCTCATAGGCCTTGTAGATGATCCCCGACTCGTGCACCTTCTGGAAGTGCAGCGTGATGTCGAGGTGTTTGGTCGCCAGGTTGGTGAACCGGTGGGCCGCCGACTCATAGGACACCGCGAACCGGTCGCGCAGATCCTCGACCGCGAGCTCCTTGTCGTGCTTGGCCTTGCGCAGGAACTCCACGGTCGTGCCCTCGGGCATCAGGAGTGCCGCAGCCAGATAGTTGGTTTCGACCCGCTGCCGCAGGAACTCCCCGTAGTTGCGGGGCGCGGCGTGTTCGAGCACATAGTGGCCGAGCGCCTGCAACAGCACCGACCGCGGATCGTGATCCCCGGGTGACTGGGGGAGATAGATCCGCATCTGCTTCAGATCCGTCACCGACCGCGTCGAATGCGGCAGGTCGGAGACATGGTGGAGCGTGAACCCGAGATGCGCGGTGATCGCGGAGATCTCGTGCTGTGACACCGGGCCACGTTGATAGCCCACCTTGCGCAGGAGGCCGGCAGCGGCGGTCTCCAATTCTGCGAAGTAGTTGTCGCGTTCCTTCATCGTCTCGCGCAGCTCGACATTCGCGCGGCGGGCCTCCTCGGGGGTGGCGATGTGTTCCTCCGCGGTGCGGGCCAGCTCACGGTGCAGCGCGACCAGCGTTTCGAGCACGTCCATCGGCATGCGCGGTGAGATGCGGGGGGTCGGCAGCCCGCGCTGGCGGGCCAGGGGAGAGTTCATCGCCCGCTCCAACTCGATCTCCAACTGTCCGCGCCGGCTCGGGACCTCGGCGGTGAGGTCCGCCATGGACGCCTGATAGCACGTCGCCAGCTTCTGCAGCGTCGAGATCTTGGCTTCTCTCTTGCCGTTCTCCAGCAGCGATAGCTGCGAAACGGCGATCCCGGTCGCCTCCGAGACCTGCGCGAGCGTCAAACGACGCTCCTTGCGCAGGTGACGCAGACGTCGCCCCAAGGCAAAACTGTCGAAAACAGGGGCTGACGCGGGAGTTACAGGGGGCCGTTGCCACTCGGTTTGGGTCACTTTTCCAGTTTAGTGAAATTCTGCATTTTTTTCATCGTGAAAACCGCCCCTTTCGTGTCGTTCTTGGCGCAATGTGTACGCATCAGCCCGTCCGCAGCGATGTGGACACCGGAATATGACAGGAGTCATCTATGACTGAGCCGTTGAGCGCCGCCGAACTCCAGAAGGAATGGGACACCAACCCCCGCTGGGCCGGCGTCAAGCGCGACTACACCGCGGAGGAAGTCGTCAAGCTCCGCGGCAGCGTCCAGGAGGAGCACACCCTCGCCCGCCGTGGAGCCGAGCGTCTTTGGGACAAGCTCCACAGCGAGCCGTTCGTCAACTCCCTCGGTGCGCTGACCGGCAACATGGCCGTGCAGCAGGTCAAGGCCGGCCTCCAGGCCATCTATCTCTCCGGCTGGCAGGTCGCCGGTGACGCCAACCTCTCCGGCCACACCTATCCCGACCAGTCGCTCTATCCGGCGAACTCCGTTCCCGCCGTCGTGCGCCGCATCAACAACGCTCTGCTGCGCGCCGACCAGATCGAACACCTCGAGGGCGAGAAGTCGGTCGAGGACTGGCTCGTGCCGATCGTCGCTGACGCCGAGGCCGGCTTCGGTGGCCCGCTCAACGCCTATGAGCTCATGAAGGCCATGATCGCCGCCGGCGCTTCCGGTGTGCACTGGGAGGACCAGCTCGCGTCCGAGAAGAAGTGCGGTCACCTCGGTGGCAAGGTGCTCATCCCGACC
>LSQX01186601.1_pt1 | contig 113124 bp, 113 predicted proteins | sample 654561 | NCBI WGS metagenome assembly LSQX01 (sample SAMN04489861, study PRJNA283612) | anaerobic digester metagenome | isolation source: 4 biogas reactors fed with cattle manure at either 37C or 55C with and... | place: Denmark: Kongens Lyngby | collected 2014
ATTTTATAAATGTCTTAATATTGGGCTTTTAAAATTATTAAATTAATAAAATACGCCCGATATATGAAGATGAATTATGAAATCGATGAAATTGACAAAACGATATTGATGTTTCTAATCGAAAATACCCGAATGCCTTTTACTGAAATAGCTAAAAAAATGAATGTTTCGGCAGGAACGATTCATGTGCGGGTTAAAAAGCTCGAAGATGCGGGAATTATCAAAGGAACCACTTTGATTACAGACTATGACAAAATGGGATATCAATTTGTTGCGTATTTGGGGTTGCTTTTGACCAAGACCAATAAAATCCAAAGTGTTTTGGATGAATTATATAAAATTCCCAATGTTACTGTGGCTCATATCGTTGCCGGAAAATACAATATATTTTGTAAAATTCGTGCTCGCGATACCAATCACGCCAAAGAATTGATATTTATGATTGATCAGATTGAAGATGTTTTACGAACGGAATCGATGATTTCTTTGGAAGAAAGTTTTAATGATAAAAACCGCTTGATGCGCGCCATTTTTGAGTAAATTTGCAGTATGAAACGTTCGATTTGGTTTAATGGCTTGATAGGTTTGATGTTGATTTTAATCGGTGGAGTTCTTTTCCGTGGTTATCGGATTTGGTCCACCAATGATTATTTATTCAAGGAACATTTTAACCTAGAAGATTCGGTGATGCCCGAATGGTATCCTTTGGTAACTCTTGGTTTGGGGCTCATCAGTTTGGTTGGAATTCTATTGGTTTATTTTTATAAACGATTAGGCGTTTACCTGACCATTGCCGGATTGTTTTTCTCCATTGTCATCCAGCCGGAATTCATGCCCGACGGCACGCTTTATTCCATGTTTACCCTTTTTGTATTCATCGGTTATGGACTCGCAGTAATCATTCCTCACTGGAAAGAATTCAAATAATTTACACAAACAAAAAATCCTGAGTGAAAGCTCAGGATTTTTAGATTATAATCTTTTCAAAGTCCGATTAATGAAAGAATTCAGCCACGTATTTTTCAGCATCGAGTGCTGCCATGCAACCCGTTCCGGCTGCGGTAATCGCTTGCCGATACACATTGTCCTGAACATCGCCTGAAGCGAAAACGCCTGGCACATTTGTTTTGGTGGATTTAGCTTCGGTTATTAGATATCCGGTTTCGTCCATATCCAAAACTCCTTGAAATAATTCTGTATTGGGTTTATGTCCGATGGCAATAAAAACGCCGTCCACAGCCAATTCCGAAACTTCATTAGTCTGATTATTGATGATTTTGGCTTTTTCAACTGCTTTATCACCTTCCAGCCCAATCAGTTCGTGGTGAAACATCACGGTGATATTGGGCGTATTGAAAACTCTTTCCTGCATCACTTTGGAAGCACGTAATTCATCTCTACGTACCAAAAGATAGACTTGCGTACATAATTTTGCCAAATAAGTTGCCTCTTCGGCTGCCGTATCACCACCTCCTACAACCGCAACCGGGCGACCTTTGTAGAAAAATCCGTCACAAGTGGCACAAGCCGAAACGCCGCTTCCTGCAAATTTGGTTTCGTCTTCCAATCCCAGATATTTCGCGGTTGCACCGGTAGAAATAATCACAGAACGCGTCTGAATTTCCTGTCCGGAACTGGAAATCACGGTATGCAATTGTCCCGGTTCTTTTGCAAGTTTTACTTCGGTAATGTATTCGTAGTGAATTTGCGTTCCGAATCGTTCGGCTTGCTTTTGCAGGTCGTCCATCATTTCGGGACCTGTAATTCCGGTTGGATAACCCGGGAAATTTTCAACGTCGGTTGTCGTGGTCAATTGTCCGCCGGGTTGCATTCCGGTAAACATCACCGGATTCATATTGGCACGCGCTGCATAAATAGCAGCAGTATAACCCGCAGGACCCGAACCGATGATGACTGTATCTTTGATTGTTTCACTCATGATTTTCTGTGTTTAGGGCACAAATTTAGAATTCTTTTCAGGAATTAATCAGTAATTCTGATTTGATTTATTAATAAAGAAATAAACAAACCGAATTACATATACTGCGTTGCCGGCTTATTTTTAAATCGGATGATGCGCATTTTGTCCATCAGCCAGATGAATGGATACAAGGGGTCAAATTCATACCATTTCACGGCGAAATTAGGTCGTCCACCGAATTTATGGTGATTGTTATGAAGACTTTCGCCCCACATCAGCAGATCCACCGGAAATAAATTATGTGAAGTATCTTTTACATTAAAATTTCTATAGCCGTATTTGTGCGAATACCAATTCACAATCACACCGTGAACAGGTGACATCAACACCATAATAGGAACCAAGAAATACAACCACCAGGGAGCGTCCAATAAAACAAAAATTAGAACATAAATAGCAACCCAAACCAAGCGTGTAATTCTTGATTCTGCGAACTTGTCAAACTTTCTCCATTTAGGAACTCCTTTTTTGAATTTCTCGCCTACAACGGCAATTTCTTGGTCAATCTCCATATAAACCCGTCGGGTTCTCCACATCATCGCAAATAAATCTTTGTCAATGACAGGCGAGTGGGGGTCATCTTCCGTATCGGCAAAAGCATGATGAAGACGGTGCATCACACCGTATGCATACGGACTTAGATAAGAAGAACCTTGGGTAATAAAAGAACCAATGTGGAAAGCTTTTTCCCAAAATTTGGACATGGTAAACATACCATGAGCAGCATAGCGATGGTGAAACATCGATTGAAAAAATAGCGATGCATACCAGTGAATGACAAATAAAATCAGAATAATAAGAACCGTTGTTTGCATTAGGATTTTTGAATTTTCACAAATATAAATGATAATTTTCTTATTGAAACTAATGAAAGTCAGCCAATGGATTTATATTTGAAGGATTAACAAAAGTTTATGACACGCGCGTTATTCAATAAAATCCTCTGGTTTAAACTTCCGATTGCCAAAATCGCCGGACTGAAATTGCATCAATTTGATGAAAACAAAGCTCAGGTTTCGGTAAAATACGGCTGGCTAAATCAAAATCCTTTCAAAAGTATGTTTTGGGCGGTACAAGGCATGGCGGCTGAATTGTCCACAGGAATTTTATGCATCGACAAAATCCAAAAATCCGGACAGAAAATTTCCATGCTGGTCGTAGGACTGGAAGCTAATTTCACCAAAAAAGCAGTTGGGAAAATTATTTTCACTTGTGAACAAGGTGAAGAATTGGATGACGTTTTGCATAAAGCCATCGAAACAGGCGAGGGGCAAACCTTGAAAATGCGAAGCATCGGTTTGGATGAAAAAGGAGATCAAGTTGCCGAATTCTTTTTTAATTGGAGTTTTAAGGTGAAGGGTTAAAGTCCTTAGTTTTTTTTCTCTTTTTATCAAAATCACTATTAAGTTCTTCAATCTTAATAATGATGGGTAATTTGAAATTAACGGTTTGATTACCATTATTTTGATATTTATTTTCGAGATTTCGAGCCATTTTATTAAAAGATTTAATCGAATTTCTCTTGAAGAAATTAATTATTTCTTCGGAGCATTCTTTACACTGGACCGTATCAACAGAAATAAATTTAGCTTTTCCATTCTGATTTATTTTGAAGTTAATTATGAAGATGCCATATGAATCGTCATATTTAGATAAATCTTGGGAATAGGCACTAACGAGCAGTAAAGAAAATATTGATAAAAATAGAAACTTCATTAATTTAATCATTTTGATTTTAAAAGATAAAAAAATACCTGTTCTAAAAACTATTGAAACAGGTATTAATTTTTAAATTTTAAAGTGTTCTCGCTCCCTTCACTTTCTGCTTCAGCAAAGCGATTTTTAGTACCTCCATCATGTCGGTTACATAATGGAACTTCAGTCCTTTGATGTATTCTGATTTGATTTCGGCAATGTCTTTTCGGTTTTCTTCACTCAAAATAATTTCTTTGATATTGGCACGTTTGGCCGCCAGAATTTTTTCCTTGATTCCGCCGACACCCAAAACTTTTCCACGCAAGGTAATCTCACCTGTCATGGCTAAATTGGCTCTGACTTTTCTTTGTGTAAACGAAGAAACAATGGAAGTCAGCATGGTGATTCCGGCAGAAGGACCGTCCTTTGGCGTGGCACCTTCCGGAACGTGGATGTGAAGATTGTATTTATCAAAAACTTCTTCCTTCAGATCCAGTTCTTTTGCGTGTGCTTTGATGTATTCAAGCGCAATTCTAGCCGATTCTTTCATCACATTTCCAAGATTTCCGGTAATGGAAAGATTTCCTTTTCCTTTGGATAAAATCGATTCGATGAACAAAATATCGCCGCCGACTCTTGTCCAAGCCAATCCTGTGACCACACCGGGAACTTCGTTGTTTTCGTATTTATCGCTGATTCGTCCCGGACCTAAAACTTCGCGGATGTAATCTTGCGTCAATTTGCTTTCAAATTCCTCTTCCATGGCCACTTTTTTGGCAATGCTCCGAACGAGTTTGGCTATTTGTTGTTCCAGATTTCTCACCCCCGATTCGCGGGTATAAGTTTCCACTAAAAACTCCAAATCTTTTTTCGTAATCGAAACATGGTTTTTCTGAAGTCCGTGTTCTGTTAATTGTTTTGGTAACAGGAATTTATGCGCAATTTCAACTTTTTCTTCGATTGTGTATCCGGCGATATTGACCATTTCCATTCGGTCGCGAAGTGGCGCCGGAATATCGGAAATATTATTGGCCGTAGCGATGAAAAATACTTTGGATAAATCATAGCCTTGCTCCAGGTAATTATCGTAAAACGAATTATTTTGCTCAGGATCAAGCACTTCTAACATGGCCGAAGAGGGATCGCCGTGATTACTTCTTCCCATTTTATCAATTTCATCCAAAATGAAAACCGGATTGGAACTTCCCGCTTTTTTGATGGATTGTAAAATCCTTCCGGGCATTGCACCAATGTAGGTTTTTCTATGTCCTCGGATTTCGGATTCATCGTGTAATCCTCCCAAAGACATTCGGATGTATTTTCTTCCCAGCGCTTCTGCCACCGATTTTCCAAGCGAAGTTTTTCCCACGCCCGGAGGTCCATAAAGACAGATAATGGGCGATTTCATATCGCCTTTCAGTTTCAAAACTGCGAGGTATTCGATGATTCTTTCTTTGATGTCTTCCAATCCGAAATGGTCACGATCCATTATTTTTTGGGCTTTTTTCAGATTGAAATCGTCTTTTGTGTATTCGTTCCAAGGCAAATCCAGCATAAATTCCAAATAATTTCGTTGAATGCTGTGTTCGGGCATCTGCGGATTTAGTCGCATCATCCGATTGATTTCCTTGTCAAAATGCTGACGGGTTTCTTCGTCCCAATTTTTGGATTTGGCTCGTTCGCGCATTTCTTCCATTTCGGTTTCGTTGGAAACGCCGCCCAGTTCTTCCTGAATGGTTTTCATTTGTTGGTGAAGGAAGTATTCGCGTTGTTGCTGATCCAAATCCTGACGAACTTTGGATTGAATATTATTTTTTAATTCTAATTTCTGAAGTTCAATTCCCATGAGTCGCAACACATCGGTCGCGCGATCTTTCAGGTTATCAAACTCCAATAATCTTTGTTTTTCCTGAATGGTTAGATTCAGATTTGAACTGACAAAATTGATCAGAAAAGAAGAGCTTTCGATATTGTTGATGGCGAGACTTGCTTCGGACGGAAGATTGGGATTGATTTCAACAATCTGCAAAGCCATGTCTTTCACTGCCTCAATTGTGGCCTGATATTCTTTGTTTTTGCTGCCGGGCTTTTTTTCTTCAATTGTCTGAATGGTCGCTTTGAAATAAGGTTCGATTTGAACCATTTCCATCCATTTAAAACGTTTAATTCCCTGAAGGATTACTGTAGTGTTTCCGTCGGGCATTTTGAGCATTTTCAGGATTCTTGCTACGGTTCCGATTTCGTGAATATCCTTGGATTCAGGAACGTCAATTTTTGAATTTCGTTGGGAAACGACTCCTATAATTCGGTTTTCTTTATAGGCATCTTCCAGCAATTTGATGGATTGATTTCTTCCAGCGGTAATCGGAATTACCACGCCCGGAAAAAGCACGGTGTTTTTCAGTGATAAAATCGGCAGTACTTCGGGAATGGGTTGTTTTTTAAATTTCTTTTCATCTTCCTCGTTCATCAAAGGAATTAATTCAATTTCTTCGCCCATAATTTGGTCAAGTGACAAGTTGTCTATATTCATGTTTGTTTTTTCTGTAATTCTGTCAGCGAAACTGTTTTTGGTTGATTTAATTTAAGGTGGTTAATTGGTTGTTTTTCAATTAAATACTTTAAATTAAAACAAGAGTTATTTCACTTAGTTTTTTTTTGCATTAATTAAGTCAAAGGATATGCCATTTCGATTAAATTTATAATTAGTCAGAGTTTCTATGTGAATTTAGTCAAGTAAGTCATAATTTCTTAGTTTTGCCAGAAGTATCCAAATGATGTACAAGTTTCTCATACGTCCCGTTTTATTTCGATTTGATCCAGAAGATGTGCACCATTTTACTTTCTCTTTTTTGAAATTCATTCAGAGAATTCCATTTGTAGCTCATCTGTTTAGAAGTCTTTATGTGGTGAAAAGTCCAGAACTGGAAAGAGAGGTTTTCGGAATTAAATTTCCAAACCCTGTTGGGCTTGCTGCCGGATTTGATAAAGATGCCAAATTGTACAAAGAATTGTCAAACCTCGGATTTGGTTTCATTGAAATTGGAACTTTGACGCCGAAGGCTCAACCGGGGAATGAGAAGAAAAGATTGTTTCGGTTGAAAATGGATTCGGCCATTATCAATCGGATGGGTTTCAATAATCAAGGAGTTTGGGAAGCAGCGAAACGTCTTCGTAAAAATAAAAATGTTTTGATTGGTGGAAATATTGGCAAAAACAAGCTTACCCCAAATGAAGATGCGATTTATGATTATGAAATTTGTTTTGATGCTTTGTACAGTGTCGTAGATTATTTTGTGGTGAATGTGAGCAGTCCCAATACGCCGAATCTTCGTGAACTTCAGGACAAGGAACCCTTGAAGAATTTGCTTCAAAGTCTTCAAAATAAAAACTTATCGAAGCCTCAGGCTCGTCCGATTTTATTGAAAATAGCTCCGGATCTTAGCGATGAGCAGCTTTTGGATATCATTGAAATTGTGAAAGAAACAAAGATTGCTGGTGTGATAGCTACAAATACTACTATTGCGAGGTATCATTTAAATTCAGAAAATCAAAAAGAAATGGGAGGTTTGAGTGGGAAGCCTTTAAAGAATCGCTCGACGGAAGTCATTCGATTTCTTTCTGAGAAAAGTGGAAAAGCTTTTCCGATCATTGGAGTTGGAGGAATTCATTCGCCGGAGGATGCCCTTGAGAAATTGGAGGCCGGCGCTTCTTTGGTTCAGGTTTATACCGGATTTATTTATGAAGGTCCGGGATTGGTGAAAAAAATTAATCAAGAAATTTTAAGGCAGAACTTATAAATAGGTCTGAATGTATTGGCTGATGATGCTTTGCATTTCCATTACGTCTTCGTATGTCCAGTTATCTCCGTGTCCACCGTTGTAAATTTTGAGTGTATTGTTCACGTCGAATTGGTTTAATTTTTCCTGCATATTGGATCCGTTGGAAGCCGGAACCAATGGGTCTTGATCCCCAAAAAACATAGCAGTAGGAGAAGAGGAGTTGCTCACATGGGTGATAGGGCTCAATTCCGTCAGAAAGTCGGTTCCTTCAGGGTAGGCTTCAGGATCGACTAATAATTGAATGATAATTGGGATTTCAAAATTTTCATTGTAAAAAGAATCATTAAAGTCGGTAGGTCCGACAATGCTTGTTACGAATTTAACTTTGTTTTCTATATCGTATTTATAATCGTACATCATAGCGAGGTGTCCTCCTGCAATCACTCCAATCATTCCAAATTCAGGTTTTATGTTTAGTTCTTGACTTTCGGAGCTGATTTTTTCAATGATGGTTCGAAGGTCTTGAAACTGATAGGGAAAAGCATATTGATTGGCATCCGCCAAAATATAATTAACATTGGCAATGGCATATTCCGGATGGAGAGATTGGAGAATTGCGACCGTTCCGTTCATGTCATTTTTATCGCCTCCTGTCCATCCACCTCCATGAATCAAGAGAATAAGTTTGGTGTGGGAACTGCTTCGTCCGGCCGGTAAATAAAGGTCATAAACCTGATGTGGATGCGAGCCATAGGAAATGTTTAAATGAGTTTCAGCTTCTAAAAAAATCTGAATTTCGTTGCCATCGTCCGAGTCAGAGCAAGAGTGAAATGCAAATAAGAAGATGAAAATATGAAAAATTAAATTTAGTTTATTCATAAGAAATACACTTCTATTTTTAACGGATAAATGCAGAAGATATTTTTTGGATGATGATTTTCAATTTTTGCTGAGATTTCAGATTAGAATTGATGTGTTAATTTATTTTAGTTCATAAATCATTTGTTATCAGGTTTTTGCGCTTGTGTTTGCTATGAGCTTCGATTCATGTTTTAGTAAGATACGTATCTAATACGTATGTATTTTTTTGTTTTTATGAAGCCTTTGGGGATAATTTGCGCCGTTATTAAGGAGGGAATGTTTGTCTGGATTTTTCAAATTGAGAAAGGTTGAAAGTCCTAAAGAGAAAGATGCTAAAAAGTTTAGAAAAGAAATTTGATTTTTCAATGAGGCTATCGCTGTTTATAACGGCGGTATTTTTTTTGTGTTTTTACTCTTGGGTTCAGGCGAGAGTAAAAAATAGTTTAATCGTTTCTATTCAAGGTGAGATTTTTATTGCCGAAGGAACAATAACGAATTTGAATGATTATGTAGGGAAGAATAAAATTTCATTTGTTACTGAAAAGGAAAGGAGGGATTTAATTGTTTCTGAGAAAAAACCAGAAGCGAATAATAAGGCGATTGAAAGAAATCTTGAGGAGGAAATAACAAGAAAATCTCAAAAAGAGGAGGCATCTCGGACAAAAGTAGTTTACCAACAGCTGCCTCCTGATAAGACCTGTCTTTTTTTTAATCCGAGTAAAAACTTGGTGATTCTAACCTATCAGCCAACGACTTTAAAAGTCTTGTTCTCGGATTTTCCATGCCAATTTAAATCTTTTGATCAAGAAAGAGATAAATTTTTTAAATCTAAAATTCGATTCTTTCCTGTAGAATTGGGGGATAGATATTGGACAACGCGACCACCTCCAAAATTTATTTTGACCTAATTAATCAACTAAGTAAACCTAATGTTTTTTGAACCAATAAATAAGATTAGTAAATGAAATATAATTATAATGCAGTTTATAAAAAGGGAAATGCGGGAAGCAGAAGTATCATTGGATTGCTTAGTCTTGCCCTTTTGTTCTTTTCGGTGAATTTATCGGCACAAGACTGTGTGACTGGTTCCGACCAAGTTCCCTTGAGTGGCAATGCAATTTCCAACTATACTTCGGGAGTATTTCCCGATGATGTTTTGTTTTTCGAAGATTTTGGAAACAGTCCGTTTCCTTTAACAACTGAAAATAATTTTGGTCGAATGACTTCTCCCTATATGCCGGAGAATAGTTTTGAATTTGGAATACCTTATCCGAATTCGAATATAAGTGAAGAGAATGATATTGAAAATAACTACTATGCGGTAGTTTCTCCTTTGTACATCCGTAAAGGTTGGAACCCTAATTCTTTAGGTTGGTATTTTTGGACAAGGGATTATGAAGGTATAGCTTCACATAGACCTTTGGTCTATGATAAATCCGGTGAGGATTCTGGAGCGGTAATGGCGATTAATGCCGGGAATGTACAGGCTCCTTTTTACCAAAGAGATGCTCAGTTACAAATGGGTGCTTCTTATAAAGTTTCCTTGTCTTGGTTTGTAGTGAATTCTCCTAGTCAGCTTGCTGTGGATGTATTGGATAAGCAGAGCGGAGATGTTTTAGGTACAATTAAGACTGGTGGAATCTGGGGGGCAAGTAGTGATTGGGAAGAAACAGAACTTTATTTTAATGTACCTGTTGAAACCGAAGCTTGTAAAATAAGAGATGTTGTGATTTCTTTTAGAAATGAACTTCAACAACATAGTGGAAATGATTATTATGTAGATGATTTAAAAGTAGAGAAAGTGCAAGAAGCACCCTTAGATGCTATAACTTTGATTTGTCCTTCTCCACCTTTGTGTTCGACTTCGGGTGTTCATTCTGTAAATCTAAATTCATTGTATTCGGGAACTTTGCCTTCAGATGTGGTACTGCGTTGGTTTAATACCCCAAATCGTACGGGCAGCCCGGTAGTGAATCCGAACTCAGTATCAACCTCAGGGACTTATTATGCATTTTTCTATAGTAGTTCTCAGGATTGTTACAATACAGATAATTCAACTGCATCGGTAGTCGTTTCGATCATTGCTCCTTGTGAAGATGGCGGGACGACTGAGCCGTGCACGAAACCCGGAAACTTAAATTTGGGAGGTGATGTAACAAAAGTAGGGATTAGTACTTTATCGACTCAAACAGAGGGTTGGCCAGAGATGATCCATAATGGATTTCTCGCGCTTGAGTCTCGTGATAAAGGAATGGTGATTTCCAGAGTTTCCTCTTCATCGGTTGTGTTGGATCCAAAAGAAGGGATGTTGGTTTATGACAATGCTGATAATTGTGTTAAACTGTACAATGGTTTGGAATGGAAATGTATTGAGAAATCCTGTAATGAATAAAGAAAGAATCAAATGAGAAATATAGTAAATTTTAGTTTAATGTTTATTGGGTTTTGGGCTTCCGCACAGGTTGCAATCGGAAAAACCGAAGTAGATGGAGTAAGTGCATTACTTGATTTTGAAAATTCATCTAACAACACCAACGGTATTATTTTGCCGTCGGTGGATGATGTTCAAACTCTCTCTTTGCACAATGGTACGTTTGCGTACGATAGGGCTTCAACAAGTGTGAAAATGTATGAAAATGGAAATTGGGTTGATGTGACAGATTCTGCCGCAACTCTTCCATCGTATTACAGTGCACCTTCTGCTTCTGAGGTAGGACAGGGAGTTATCATCGGCAAGGAAACCTCTTCAGCTGAGGGAGTTTTGGTTTTGGAGTCTGATGATAAAGCTCTGATTCTTCCCCATGTGTTCAGACCTCATGATAGTGTCGAAGGCCCCTATCCAGGGATGATTTGTTATGATACCGAAAGTAAATCATTGGCTGTATTCGATGGTGCTAATTGGCATTATTGGAAATAAGTTGATAGCGCAAAAGGTATTACTTTAATCAACCAATCAAGTTACAGTTTGCGAGGCAGTAATGTCTCGCATCTGTAATTTTTTGTTTATTATTAGCTATAATTAAATGTTTATATCAGAAGCTATCATATCATAAAAAAAATTTATTCGCGGTGTTTTTTGTCTATTGTTTAATTTAACTTGCTGCGTTAAAATGAGATTAACAATAAATTTGAATTCAGCTCTGATTTAGAATCGTTTTTTATCACGAATCCACTAAAACTTTTAAAACCAATAAAGGGAATGCTTAGAAACAGAACTTATATTTTTCTATTATTTTTTTTATTTTCATTTGCAAATTCTCAAACCAAGTCGCAAAAGGATTGGGTCGATTCATTGATTGATTCAGCTTACGACAATATTCGAAAGGTCGAAAACCTAAAAAGTATTGATTTCGCGCAAGAAGCTTTAGAGAAAAGTCAAAAGTTCAATTACAAAGAGGGGATTGTCTGGAGTCATTTTTATTTAGCGCAAGGACTTTTTGAGTTTGGTAAATACGAAGAGTCACTGAAGCATTTAGATCAAGCTGAATCGATTAATCTTAAAGAAAAAGACCCTTTTTTGAATTATGAAATTCATCGCATCCGAATGCGTGTTTTTTCCAGTTTAAATCTGCATGATTTAGCGCTTCAAGAGCAAAGAAAAAGCATATCTTTCATTGCCAAAACATTCAAAACCGAGCAAGAAAAGAAGTATTTACTGAGTTTGGGCTATGAGAATCTGATTGTTTTGTTTAATCAAATGGAGCAGATGGATTCTTCATACTTTTATTTGAAAAAAAACAGAACCTTGATTGAGGAGCTGGATTCTGACTTTGCTTATCATCATAAAGTAAATTTTTATACATTTTTGGGTAATTATTTTGTTCAAAATGAGAAATACGATTCGGCGATTTATTTCTTTCAGAAGTCAAATGATTTGGCGGATCAATATAATTTTCGTTTTAAGCTTTTCAATTTCCAGCAATGGGGTGATATGTATTTGAGGAAAAATGAATTGGACTCTGCGTTGTCCATGTATTTCCAAGCGCTCAAGAATGCTGAAGAAGTGAATTTAGCCAATAGCTTGCCTGAGTTGTACCAAAAAATTTCAGAGACTTATCAGGCTCAAGGAAAACAAACCGAAGCAGAGAAGTTTCGTTTGAAATATTTGGAGGAGTCTCATAGGACCTCTTCGGAGCAATTAAACGCTTCTAAGCTTTTGATTGATTCCATCGAGCGTAGAAAATCAGGAAGGAAATCGAGTCATAATTCTTGGGCAATTTTGGTTGTCCTTGTTTTCCTTGTAGCCGTTTTTGTTTATTTATTCAACCGAAAACAAAAAAAGAATTTCGTGCAACAGATTAAAATATTTGACTATAAAAAAGAAGACGGAGAGGAAGTTCAGCCGATCTTAAATGAGACTTTCGAAGAAATCGTCTGTCTTGCCAAAGAAAATAATCCTGTATTTTTTACTCGTTTCAGTGAGGTTTATCCTGAGTTCATTAATAAGTTACTTAAGATTAACCCTAAACTTCAGCTGAGCGAACTTACATTATGCGCATATATTTATCTGAATTTTTCTACCAAAGATATAGCTGAATATACCTTTACCTCGCCGCGCACGGTTCAAACTCGCAAATACAATATTCGCAAGAAACTAGAGGTTCCATCGGAAGAGGATTTGTATATCTGGATGAAACAGATTTGAAGTCAGATGATTAAAATGGTTTGTTTTAGTCCTTGTTGCACGCAATTCCAAAAGAAATTAAAGAAAGAGCGATCTTGATTTCGGGCAACCGTTTCGATTCGTTCTTCTTTGAATTCATCTCCTGTATTGGATTTTACGAGGAAATTTCCGAGAGTGGACACGACTTTCCTTACTTTCCCGGTTTCTTTGTTGTAAACTGTAAGTTTTAAGTCATCATAACGAATTCCAAAATCGCCGGTCGCATTGATGTCGTTTCCGGTAAAGTTGAAATGCACTTCTTTGATTTTTCCTTCGGCCGTAAGATGCAAATAAGGCTTGATGAATGGCGTCATTTTTCGTGCATCGAAATTGTAGATATTTCCTTTGATATTAAATTTTTCGGAGCGATTCATCGGGTTAAAGGTCCAAACGGCTTTCAGTCTTGAGTCGTTCATGAAATTGGTTGTGATATCGGCGCGAACATCGGGAACTCTCGATTTTTTATAGCCACTGTAAACATTTTTGATGTTCGCATTAAAATTTGTGAAACTAAGTTTTCCTGCTCCTTTGCTGTCCAAGGTTTCTTCTTCGTACTCAACTTTTGAATTTTTCAGGTCGATGTTTTTCACCTCCAAAATAAAGGGCAAATCTCTTAGTAATTTACTGTACATCAATTTCTTTTTGGGATCGTCTTTTGGGATTTTGCTTCGGTAAATATTGGCATTGACGGTTTCGAGGTTTAAATCGGGAACTTTCATATAGAAATCATTTCCTTCGAAGCCAAAATCCAGTTGATTGGAATGAATAGTTTTGGCTGAAATCGTGTACAAATCCTTTTCCAATTTTAAACTTCTAACAAACTGTCGTCGGCTGAGTTTGGGTTTCATCTCAAATTGATTTAAGTTGAATTTTCCGTCTTCAAAGGAAATCTTTCCGGACTTTAAATTGTACACATTATCCGGATTATAATCCAGAGAATTTGCGGTCAGCAAAACATTTTTGTATAAGAAAGGAATTTTCTCCAAATAAGATTTGGGATTGACTTCAATTTCTTTCATTGTGAAATTAAGATGATCGACTTTCAAAAGGTTTCGATTACCGTTCAGTTGATTTAGTTTAAAATTCGCATCTTTTATTTGCAAATCTTTTATCTGGATGATATCGATGAATTCAGAAGCTGCCTGTTGGGTTTTTCTTTTGGCAGTTTTAGATTGGAAAGCGATGATTTTTGGGGTGTCGAGTAAGATGCTTTCTATGGTGATTTTTTCGCCTTTTGCATTATGGATTTTATGCGCTTGTATATTTAGGTTTTGGATATCCCAAGCGTTTTGAATGCTCAGTTTTGCATTTTGAAAAAATATTTTATTGATATCCAATTCAAAAGGGATCAAGTTTGAAGGATCGGTAAGGGAGTCTTTATTTGTGTTTTTTGTTTCGTAAATTTTCAAGTCAACGGAATCAAATTTTAAGGTTTCGGCTTTGAAATAAAATTCATCGCTTTTGTCGAAACCCCAATCCAAGCCTGTAAAAGTGACAATCGGTGCTTTGGTTTCGGGCAACAAACGATGTTTAAGTTGATGGACTTCTCCCGAGGAGGTACTGTCAAGGGAGCTAATTTCAAATCCGTTTAATATAAATTGATTGTTTGTGACTTTGAAGCCTTCGCTTTTCAATTTCTGTGAGGGGTTCATCTGATGAAATACATTGCCACATGTCAATTTGAAAGTTTCATAGGTAAATGGAATGTTTTTCTCCAGGGTTCTTTTGGAGAGGTTTACGCCGACCAATTCGATGTCGAGATTTTCAATATCCGATGACAAGGTTTCACGATTGGATTCCATGATTTTGAAATTGGCATCTGTGATTTTGAAATGGCTGACGTGGATATGAGTTCCGAGTTTTGAATTGCTTTGGGTGGTGTCTTGGGTTTCGGATTTATAATAAACCACTTGGGGTTTTTTGATGCGAATTGAGAAAGCGCTCAGGTCTTTTTGTCTTAATAATTTCAGAAAGTTGACTCCTACGATGCTTATTTCATCGACTTTTGCCGTGAAATCGATTGGTAAGTTTCCTTCAAAGTCTTTTTTAGGAGTTAATTCAACCTCTTTGAGTGATAAACTATTGTTTAAGAGCGAGAAGTTTAATTTTTCGAAGCCAAGGTGATATGCGGTATCGTTTTGTTCTTCGATGATGGCCGGAACTTTGGCTTTGATCCAGAGGTTCAGTCCAAAATTTAAAAGAACTAAAAAAAGAAGAATTCCACCGGTGATGTATAGTAGTTTCTTATTAGGTTTAAATTTTTTACTCATAATGAATGGGTTAGGGCACTATTCCAAAATGTAACCGATCCTTCCTTGTGGGCCGGTCAGGTAGATTGTTTTGCCGTTTTTTGCTTTTTTGCAACTGTGGTAAGCAGTTTGGGTTAGGTTTTTCCATGTCTTTCCTTTGTCAGTTGTGATGTCCACGCCTTTTAGTCCGCAACTATAAGCTGTGGTTGCATTTTGTATGACTACACCGCTTTTGTAGCCTAAGGGTGGAACTTCGGGCAATGTAACGACCGGGTTTTTCATTTCTTTGATTTCAAAGATAAACAAGTTGTTTTCAGAAGAGTCGGGTTGTTGAAAGTCACCACCAACAATCAATCCAAAGTTTCCTAATGTATAATAATCCATTCCATTTGCTCCTGAAGTTGTTGAATTGGTTTTCTTGAGTGGAACTTTTACAGGTGGAACTGAATTGTATAAAATATGGGATTGATTTCCCCCGGTTACTGCTATGAAAGTGGTTTCATCGAGTAGTTTTAAATTGGAATTACTTGCGGCAAAGAAAGCTTCTCCTTTTTCGAAATTTGGTAATTGTGTAGTTTCCATTTTGGTCCAAGAGTCTCCTGAGTCCACTGTTTTTAAGACATAAGCTTCGCCGTTGATGGGGTCTCCTACGACCATTCCGAGGGCAGGATTGTATTCGGTGAAATTGATATCGTCTAAAAATACATTGGGATTTTCGTCTCTGTAAACCTCTTTCCAAGATTTTCCACTGTCGGTCGTTTTGAGGATGATTCCGGGTGATCCTATGGCTACAGCCAATAGGGTTGAATGGTTTAATGCGGCGATGGCTCGGAAGTCTCGTTCTTCGTATCCTTTGGGGTTTACCCAGTTGAAACTATTTCCGCCATTGTAGGAGACGCCGATTGTTCCTTTGGTTCCGCTGACCCAGAGCACTGAATTATCTACTACGGATAGTCCGCGAAATGAAACTTCGGGATGGTCTAAATTCATGATTTTGACTTGTTGTGCTAAAGCCGTCGATGTGATAGCGAGCAAAATCAAAGCGAGAAACTTCCTTTTCATATCATTGGGATTTGGTTATTGCATAGGTTTGATGATGAAAACACCGTTGGAAGTGACCGATTCCACTCTGATTTTGGTTCCTGCTTTTACATCGTGTTCAAAATCGGTCATGGCATCCATTATTTTTTGTGCTCCATCTATATTGATTTTGATTTTTCCGGGTCGGCTTCTTTTTCTGCCTATATCCGAAACGACTTCACCGGTTGAGTCTAGGTTTTGTGGGGATTCCGGTGCTTCGTTTTCTTTTAGTTTTTGGGTATAATAAAATAAAATTGACATGACTGCCATCAGGATAACTCCGCTGAGGATTCCGAGAATCAAGGAGTTGGTCAAGTTAAAACTTTGGTACAATGCTGAAATAGTCACCCAACCGAACATGGATAGAAAGGCAGTTATGTTTTTGAATGCCAAAAAGTTGGAGAAGATATGGCTGCGTTTTTTGTCCGGAGTTTTCTTAAGTACGGTTGTGGCAATTTGTATAAAAAAAATCAATGTAAACACAATGGAAATCACCCAAAGTATCTGTTCGTACCAGTGTAGTGTTTTGAACCAATCAAACATACTTTAGAGAATATAGAAACTTTTTGAATCTGCTAATTTAGGAATTAATTCATGATTTTTAACATTATATAAGTGTTTTTTTAACATTTGTATAGGAGGAGCCTTATTGATTTTTTAACAAAAAACGGTTTTCAATTGCGTAATTTTGCATTCATTATGACGCGTTGGATTTTGTTTTTTATTGTGGCCGGATTGGTTGAAGTTTATGCTTATCAGGCCATTAAAACTGGATTTGAAAATAAATGGGTGCATAGGATTTACATAATTATTTCGATTATTGCTCTCTTATTTTTGGTCTATTCTTTCTCGAGGTTTGACCGAAGTTCCGGTCAAAATCAACAGACTTTGATTACTTTGGGTTTAATGCTTTTGATATATGTTCCGAAACTGATGTTGAGTTTGTTTTTGGCGATTGAGGATTTATTTCGTTTGGGCATTGGTGCTTATCAATATTTCGCTGACACGAATTCCAATAGTCAATTTCTGCCGGAGAGACGTCGTTTTATCAGTCAAGTTTCCTTAGCGGTTGCTGCGATTCCATTTAGTTCTTTTTTGTATGGAATGGTCAAAGGGCGTTACAATTATAAAGTTTTGAAATCAACGGTTTATTTTAATGATTTACCGGATGCTTTTGATGGGTTTAAGGTTTTGCAGTTGTCGGACATCCACAGTGGAAGTTTTGATAACCCCGATAAAATCAAGTATGGAATTGATTTAATCAACGAGCAGGATTTTGATTTATTGGTATTTACCGGGGATATGGTTAATACTTTGGCTTCGGAGATGGACAATTGGGTGGATGTTTTTCGTGAGATTAAAACGCCTGAATTTGGGAAGTTTTCGGTTTTGGGCAATCATGATTATGGAGATTATGCCCATTGGGATAGGGAGGAGGATCGTGCGAATAATTTTGAAGGGATCAAGGCGATTCATCCTAAAATTGGTTTTGAATTATTGCTGAATGAAAACAAACGACTTGAGAGAGGGAATGATTCGATTCATTTGGTGGGTGTTGAAAACTGGGGAAAACGCTTTAAGAAAGCGGGTGATTTGAAAAAGGCTTCGACTGGATTGAGTCCTGAGGATTTTAAAATATTATTGTCTCATGATCCTTCGCATTGGGATTATGAAGTTCGTGAAAGTCCGATGAATTATCATTTGACTTTGAGTGGTCATACACATGGGATGCAGTTTGGTATTGAGATTCCTGGTTTTCTGAAATGGAGTCCTGTTCAGTATGTTTATCGTTTTTGGGCAGGATTGTATGAAAATTCGGGTCGTTTTCTATATGTAAACCGTGGATTTGGTTACCATGCTTATCCGGGTCGAGTAGGCATTTGGCCTGAAATTACCTTGATTGAATTGAAAAAGAGGGTAAATTCGTAGATTTGCCAGATGATTTCATTTACAGAAGAGAATTATTTAAAGGCGATGTTCGGTTTAGCGGAGAAAAACGGAGAAATTTCCGTCAATGAACTGAGTAAAGTGCTAAATATAAAAATGCCGACTGTAAACAGTATGGTCAAGAAGCTTGCTGCCAAGGGTTTTTTAAATTACCAGATTTACCGCCCGATTCAATTGACGGAGAAGGGTGAGAAAGTAGCGCTAGCGATCATCCGTAAGCATCGTTTGACCGAGATGTTTTTGGTGGAGAAAATGGGGTTTGGCTGGGAAGAAGTGCATGAGGTTGCGGAGCAGATTGAGCATATCCATTCGCCCAAGTTTTTTGCCAAAATGGATGAATTATTGGATTATCCAAAGGTGGATCCTCATGGTTCACCCATTCCAGATGCTTCGGGAAATTTGCATTGGAAGAAATATGAGAAGCTCAATGAGTTTGCTCCGGGTGATAAATTAAAACTTGTGGCAGTGACCAATTCCAATGATGATTTTCTGAAGTATTTGAATTCAAAAAACATCACTTTGGATATGCAATTGAAAATTTTGGAAATCGAGGAATTTGATCAGAATATGACGGTTCGATTCAATGATGAGGTGACGGTTTTGAGTTCCAAGGTGACCGAGAAACTTCTGGTAGAAAAACTTTAATTTAGCGAAATGTTTAAGGATACAATTTGTGCTACCTCTACTGCGCAGGGCATAGGTGCTTTGGGGATCATTCGGGTTTCTGGCGAGGATGCTTTTCCCGTTGTCGATCGGATTTTTAAGGGAAGAAATTTGAATGAAGTAAGTTCTCATACGGTTCATTATGGATTCATTGTGAATTCCGATTCGGAGGAGGTCATTGATGAAGTGATGGTTTCTGTTTTTCATGCTCCTAAAACTTTTACGGCTGAGAATTTGGTTGAGATCAGTTGTCACGGTTCGCCTTATATTCAGGAGCGGATCATTGAAGTTTTGATTCGAAATGGAGCTCGTTTGGCGGAGCCGGGAGAATTTACCCAAAGGGCTTTTCTAAACGGTCGGATTGATTTGGCTCAGGCCGAAGCGGTTGCTGATTTGATTTCGGCTCAGAACAAAGCTTCGCACAAAGTGGCTTTGAACCAAATGCGGGGTGGGATTACTTCTGAATTGAAAGTATTGCGTGAGAGTTTGATTGATTTCACGGCATTGATCGAGTTGGAGTTGGATTTTTCGGATGAGGATGTGGAGTTTGCCGATCGCAAGGAATTGGATGAATTGGTCAAGAATTTAAAAGGAAAAATACAGCATTTGCTTCAGACTTTTGAATACGGAAATGCGATTAAAAACGGGGTTCCTGTGGCGATCATTGGGAAGCCCAATGCGGGTAAATCTACTTTGCTGAATGCTCTTTTGAATGAAGAAAGGGCGATCGTGAGTGATATTGCCGGTACGACACGTGATACAATCGAGGAGACTTTGACGATTGATGGAATTAGTTTTCGTTTCATTGATACGGCGGGGATTCGTGAAACGCGGGATCAGATTGAGGCGATTGGAGTGGAGCGAGCGAAAGAAAAGGTAGAACAAGCGAAAATAGTGATTCACCTTTACGAGGACGATGCGGAAATATTAAAGGATTTAAAGGAATTATTGGAAGATAAAATCGTATTCAATCTTCGGAGTAAAATCGATAAAACTGAGGAAGTTGGAACTGAATATGAACGAGAGTTTCCTGGTTTTACTCATTTTGGATTGTCGGTAAAGCAAAACATTAATTTAGATAGGCTAAGGCATGAATTGGTGGAGCAATTGCGTACCTCGAGTGGGGTGGATGAGGATTCGGTGATCATTACGAATATTCGTCACAAAGAAGCTTTGCAAAATGCTTTGGATGCCTTGCTAAGTGTTGAGTTGGGTATGAAGTCCGGGCTGACAGGTGATTTGCTTGCTTTTCATCTTCGTGAAACTTTGAAACAGATTGGTTCGATTACGGGGCAGATCGATGTGGATCGGGATATTCTTGGGACTATATTTGGGAAATTCTGTATCGGGAAGTAACTCCATTATTGACCACATGAGTCATTAGAAAAGACACCTCCTAAAACTTATGTTAAATCAAACAATTAATATAGGTTTAATAATGAACATTTATACTAACTAAAGGTTCGTACTAAGGGAAGCCTACCAATTCTTTTATTAAAAGTGAATATATAGAGAATCAAGATAATATTATTGAGAAGTTGGTTTCTAATTTAGAAAAATGCTACAACAATAGTTAATGCGGAGAAAAAAAACGTTAATCACCGCAAATCATGCGGAGAATAATCGGTATATTTACCGCATAAAACAGAATCAAGATGCCAATTTACATTCATCAACTCAAAAACTGGGCAGATTTTCAATGGAATGAGCAGGATTTTATTTCGCTTTTAAGTGAAGTTAGAAACCTGCAAGGTAAACTTATGGGTAAAGTTGAATTGCTTGGTTTTGAATTGAAAGACGAAGCCAATTTAGAAACATTGATACAAGATGTCGTTCAGTCTTCTGAAATCGAAGGAGAGATTCTGAATCCTGAACAAGTTCGTTCTTCAATTGCGACAAGGTTAGGTTTGGAAGATTCAGGCTTACAACATTCCGACAGACATATTGATGGAGTTGTAGAAATGATGCTGGATGCTACTCAAAACAATGACAAAACATTAAGTGATGAAAGGCTGTTCGGTTGGCACGGTGCATTATTCCCGACAGGCAGAAGCGGAATGTATAAAATCGAAGTTGCTAAATGGCGTTCAGGCGATATGCAAGTGGTTTCGGGTGGAATGGACAGGGAAATTGTGCATTATGAAGCACCAAAAGCAGAACTTTTAGAGCAGGAAATGAAACAATTCATAGATTGGTTCAATACAGAATCCAATTTAGACCCGATACTGAAAGCTTCTGTTGCTCACTTATGGTTTGTAACCATACACCCATTTGACGATGGAAACGGTCGTATTGCTCGTGCTATTACCGATATGCAACTTTCTAAAGCTGACGGAGTAAATCAGCGATTTTACAGTATGTCGGCACAAATTAAAAATGAGCGAAAGTCCTACTACAAAATATTAGAACACACGCAAAAAGATGATTTAGATATTACAGAATGGATTGTTTGGTTTCTTGAATGTTTGAAGAACGCAATACTTTCTTCTAATACAATTATTGATAAAGTTGTAAAGAAACATCAGTTTTGGGCAAAAAATGCGGGTAAAATTAGGAATGAACGTCAGCAAAAAATGCTCAACAAGCTAATGGATAACTTTGAAGGCAATCTAACAACTTCTAAATGGGCAAAAATAACTAAATCATCACAAGATACAGCTTTGAGAGATATAACCGATTTAGTGAATAAAGGAATTTTGGTCAAGGCAGAATCAGGAGGAAGAAGTACCCATTATGAATTCAAATGGTAAACTTAGTTTTTTTATATCTTTGATAGTGTCAAATGATATTATAAAGCATCGAATCCAACCTTAAAAACATTCTATTTTGACTTTGTTTGACCTATAAAAAGCCTTTGTTTTCTGATGTTTTGTCCCATATTTGTCCCTGATAAAAATTAAAACCTCTTCAAAGCATTATAGATAAAGGGATTGATGAATTTACTTTAAGTTCTGTATCGGGAAGTAGTTTTTTTGGTGGGATTCTGGATTTTATTTATTAAATTTATACAAGGATTTGTCTCTGATAGAATTGGGATTAAATTGCTTTTTATGTTTTCTTCATCTAATTTTTTTCAGAATTATTATTCTTTTAGACTCTTAAAAGAGTTATCATAGTATGGTATAGTCATGGCATAAGCATGGCATAAGTAGGGGGATAGCATGGCATAAGCATGGCATAAACAGGGATTTGACTGGAACCCCAGTCGGGTTATCTTGGGTCTTGATAGGTTTTTACTCTATTCTGGAATGGGATTCTATAATTCGTTTTACAATTTAGGTTTGAGATCGGTAATGCGTAGGGGGGCTGAGTATTAGTTGGATTCTAAAAATTTGTATCTTAGTGCTGGATGGGGTTTTCCCCTAATGTTTATTTAAAAAAATTATTTTATCATGGCAAAGCAAATTGGAAAGTTTCCGCTTGTTGGTACCATTGGCGGAATTAATTTTTATTATCTGAACGGTGAGCCGGTTGCCCGAGAGGCCGGTGGTGGGTTTAATAAGAAAGCAATTAAGAAGAGTCCCAAAATGCAGATTGTGCGGGATTTTAATTCAGAATTTGGGCATGCTTCTCATGTCAGTAAGTTTTTTCGACGGGTGCTTTTTCCCTTTTATTATGGTTGGGATAATCCCAATTTTCATTGGGAATTACTTTCTATGTTTTTAAAATTAAGGGATTTAGATGTTGTGAATAAGCGAGGGGCGCGTCGAGCTTCACAGGGCGCCAATACGCAGGAGGGTAAGAAAATATTGCGTGAGTTTGAATATACGCCCGATTTTCGTCTGGCTTTGGTTTTGCCTTTTCGTTTTGAGGTGAATCCTGAAAGTTTTCAGTTGAATATTTACGATGTAGATCCGGGGAAAATTGGTTGGCGTCAGGATGCAGATGGGATTGAATTGAATTATGCGATTTTGGAAACCGATTTAGAGCATCATAATGTATTGCATCCGGCGAATTCCATCCGATTAGAAAGAGATTCTGAAGTAGGTTCATTGCATTTTGAGCTGTCTGGTATTCCTGAAAGAAGTAAATTTTTATTGGCAGTAGCGGGTTGCAGGTTTTATCGGAAGGAAAAAGATGAGATTATTCGGCTTAGTGATGGTAAGTCATTGGGGATTTCTGTTTTGGAGTGTTGGTAGGGGGGGATTTTATTTTGAACGACGTATTTTGGCGTTGTGAGTTATTAAGTTTGTTTTAAAACCATCATCTGTTTTGATGTAGGGAAGTTTATTATATTTACAGCAAACACTATTCTTTAAAATGGCCAAAAAAATACAAACTAAATCAACCGAAGAAATCCTATGGGATTCTGCCAATAAATTAAGAGGTTCTGTGGAACCTTCCGAATACAAACATGTGGTACTGAGTTTAATCTTCTTGAAATTTGCAAGTGATAAATTCATCAAACGCAGGTCAGCATTAATTGCAGAAGGAAAAGAAGCCTTCTTAGAAATTCCTGAATTTTATCAAGCTGAAAATGTATTTTATTTGCCTGAGAAATCCCGTTGGACGTACATCATCGAAAACGCCAAACAAGAAGATATTACTCTGAAGGTCGATTCTGCGCTTAAAACCATAGAACGTACCAATAAATCCTTGGAAGGTGCGTTACCGGATAACTATTTCTCTCGATTGGGATTGGATCAATCCAAGTTTTCAGCTTTATTGGATACCATTAACAACATCGATACGTTGAAAGACGAATCGCAGGATATTGTAGGTCGAGTGTACGAATATTTCTTGAGCAAGTTTGCCATTGCCGAAGGAAAAGGTAAAGGTGAATTCTATACCCCGAAGTCGATTGTAAACTTAATTGCCGAAATGATTGAACCGTACAAAGGGAAGATATATGACCCTTCTTGCGGTTCGGGTGGTATGTTTGTACAGTCGTTGAAGTTTATTGAAAAACACCAAGGAAACAAAAAAGACATTTCCATTTACGGACAAGAGTTGACGAATACCACGTTTAAACTGGCGAAGATGAACTTGGCCATTCGTGGAATTTCTGCCAATTTAGGAAACAAAGCAGCCGATACATTTCACGATGACCAGCACAAGGAATTGAAAGCCGATTACATCATGGCAAATCCTCCGTTTAACTTAAAAGATTGGCGTGCCGAAAACGAATTAACCGACGATCCACGATGGACAGGTTACGAAGTTCCTCCAAAATCCAATGCCAATTACGCGTGGATTTTGAACATGATATCCAAACTATCTCAAAACGGCGTAGCTGGTTTTATCTTAGCTAATGGAGCGCTTTCGGGTGGTGGAGAAGAATACAAAATCCGTAAACAAATTATAGAAAACGACTTGGTAGAAGCGATTGTGATTCTTCCTCAAGATATGTTTTACTCTACAAATATTTCAGTGACGCTTTGGATATTGAACCGAAATAAAAAAGAACGCACTGTGGAAGTTAACGATGGCGTAAAAAACTACCGTAACCGCGAAGGTGAAGTGTTGTTTATGGATTTACGCCAAAAGGGTGAACCATTTGAAAAGAAATTTACGCAGTTTTCTGAACAAGATATTGAACAAATTGCATCAACTTACCATAACTGGCAACAAAAAGATATTGAAACGACTTATGCGAACGAACCCGAATATTGTTACTCTGCAGCTTTGGAAGAGATTCGTAAAAAAGATTATTCGTTGGTGCCAAGCAAATACATTGAGTTTCTAAACCGTGACGAAAACATCGATTACGATACGCAAATGCAATCGTTGCAAACCGAATTAAAAAACTTGTTTCAGCAAGAAGAAGCCTTGAAACAAGAAGTAGCAAACGTGTTTAAATCGTTGGGCTATGAGTTATAGAAAAATTGGTGATTTAATCCAATTGGTTGATGTAAGAAACAAAGATTTAAGCATTACACATCTTGTTGGATTAACAATAAATAAAAAGTTCATTCCTTCCGTAGCCAACACTATTGGAACTGATATGAGTAATTATAAAATTATTCGTAAAAACCAATTTGCTTGTAGTACGATGCAAGTTCGAAGAGATAAGAAAATGCCTGTTGCTTTGTTAAAGCAGTTAGATGTAGCTATTATATCTCAAGCTTATCCTGTATTTGAAGTAATTGATGAGAATGAAATATTACCTGAATATTTGATGCTGTGGTTTACAAGAAGTGAATTTGATAGAGAAGCTTGTTTTCATGCTGTTGGTGGTGTACGTGGAAGTTTAGAATGGGAAGATTTCTGCAATATGGAATTACCTGTTCCATCCATCGAAAAACAACGCGAAATTGTAGCGCAATACCAAGCGGTAGCAAACAAAATAAAAGTCAATGAACAAATCTGTGAGAAGTTAGAAGCTACTGCTCAAACCTTATACAAGCAATGGTTTGTTGATTTTGAGTTTCCCCATTCCCCTCCTTTGGAGGGGTGTCCGCAGGACGGGGTGGTTAAAAGATCTACTCAAAATTATATGTCATTACCCTACAATCCGGCTTTAAAAGAGCGAGCAAAGGAGCTACGTAAAGCAGGTAACTTAGCTGAAGTTTTATTTTGGCAACAAGTTCGAAACAAGCAATTCAGAGGATTGGACTTTGATCGTCAGAAAATTATAGGAAATTATATTGTTGATTTTTATAATGCAAACTATCAGGTGGTTATAGAGATAGATGGGAATAGCCATGATGAAAAACAAGATTATGATTCAAAACGTCAGGATTATCTGGAGCGTTTAGGCTTAAAGGTTATTCGCTATACGGATAGTGGGGTGAAAAGGGATATCGATAGTGTAATGCGTCATCTGGATGAGTGTTTTGAGGAATATGAAAAGAGCGCTGAAAATGAAGTAAAACAGTCCGAATTTCATGAAAACGAAATGAACCATCCTGTCTTTCATGAAAAACAAATGAACCACCCCGCCTTTCAGGCACCCCTCCAAAGGAGGGGAACTTTAGGATACAAGTCTTCGGGTGGGAAGATGGTGTGGAATGAGGAATTGGAGAAGGAAGTGCCTGAGGGTTGGGAGGTGAAGAGTTTATCAGATATTTCTAAAATTACGATGGGACAATCTCCTGAAGGAGAATATTATAATGAAAAGGGACAAGGTAAAATATTCTATCAAGGAAGAACCGACTTTGGTTTTAGAATACCTGAAGTTAGAATATTTACAACATTGTCAAAGAAAAATGCAAAGAAAGGAGATATTTTGATGTCTGTTAGAGCACCAGTAGGTGATTTAAATATTGCAGATAGTGACTGTAGTATTGGACGTGGAATAGCCGCACTTTCTTCAAAGGAATCATCGTATTTATTTTACTTAATGAAAAGTTTTAAATCTCATTTTGAATTAAGTGATGGTACCGGAACTATTTTTAGTTCTATAAATAAATATGAATTGTTTAATCTAAAATTGATTTATGACGAAAGTTATAGCAAATATTTTCATGAGAAAATTAAATACATTGATCATAAAATTATTATAATCTCAAAACAAAACCAAAAACTCACTCAATTGCAATCGTTGTTGTTGAGTAGATTGGCGGGGTTGGAGGGGTAAACTAATAACTAAACTACTATAAAAAACTAACTTAAAATATGAATCACATTGACCAACTACTAAAGGAAATAAAATCGTTTAATAAACACAAAGCTTTAAAATCTTCAGTTAATGGAGAAAATTTTAATATGTTTCGTATTTGTGGTGTAGACCATTACGAAAATACACATTCAGCTATTTTAGCTGAAATTCTTAATCCCAAAGGTACACACAACTTTGGTGCTAAGTTTCTAGAAGCGTTTATCAAAACACTTAAAAGAAGTGAATTAATCGAGGATAATTTCGATTTTAGTTTACAAAATGTAATGGTTATTACTGAAAATGCATCAGTATTTGGGCGTTTAGATATTCTTATTCGTAATTCAAATAACCAAGCTTTATTGTTAGAAAATAAAATTTATGCTGGTGATCAGCATAATCAGTTATTGCGTTATCAAAATTTTGGAAAACGTGAATTTGGTGATCAATTCAAATTGCTTTATTTAACTCTACAAGGCAACGAATCTAACAATACCGATAAAGAAATAGTAGACTACATCCAAGTTTCTTATAGCGAAATCATATTAAATTGGTTAGAACGTTGTATCGAGATTTCAGCACGTTCTCCTATCGTAAGAGAAACACTTATTCAGTACGCCAATCATATCAAATCATTAACTAACAATACAACCACAAATATTATGTCTCAAGAATTAATAGATAAACTATCTACATTAGAAAATTTAGAAGCTGCTTATATCATCGCAGATAATTTAAGTAAAGTACGTAACAACATCATCAATACAGTCCTTTTACCTCAGATGCACGAAATTGCAAATGAACTTAATCTAGTTTTTAATAGTACAGAGGGCGATTATGTTAATACATCTTGGGCTGGATTCGGTTTTGCAGTACCTCAATACAAAAACTATAATGTATTTATGGAATTTGGAAAAAGGGGTTTAAATAATTTAATCATTGGCTTTGTACCTAAAAGTGAAAACAGTGATACAGCTGTATTCCCTCAAATAAAACAAGTTGTTGGTGGTGGTAATAACCGTTGTGCCTTTCAAAAATTCCCATTTCACCCAAATTGGCATGCTGAAGCAATGAAAGCTATTTTAACAGGCGAAATGAAAACAATTATCAAAGACAAAATTCAAAATTTGTTAGAGATAACGGAAGATATTGAAAATATCTAATTTTAATAAGCGCCAATCGCTATTGTTAAGTCGCTTGGCAACGTTGGAGGGGTGAGATAAAATTATAAACTATTTAAAACCACAAAGAAACTATGGCAAAATACTCAGTACATCAACAACCTGTTGAGACCTTATTAAGTTGGATAAAGTCTGGAGATATTGCAATTCCGGAAATACAAAGACCCTTTGTCTGGAAAGCAAAAAAAGTAAGAGATTTAATCGACTCTTTGTACAATGGATATCCGGTAGGATATATCATCACTTGGCGTAATCCCGATGTGAAATTAAAAAATGGAAACCTCTCAGCAGGAAAAAAAGTTTTAATTGATGGGCAACAGCGTATCACGGCTTTAACAGCTGCGGTTGTGGGGCAAAGAGTATTGGACCAAAACTATAAAGAAGTCAAAATAACCATCGCTTTTAATCCTTTGACAGAAAGATTTGAGGTATTGAACAATGCTTTCAAGAAAAGTCCTGAATGGATAGACGATATACATCCAATCCTGAATGAAGATATCACCATAAGCAAAGCCCGAAAAGCTTATATGGATTTAAATCCGGAAGCCGATGAGGATTTAATTGAGCAGCGAATTGAAGATTTGAAGAAAATCAAAAATCAGCAAGTGGGTATTATTGAGTTGGATGCTTCCTTGGACATTGATACGGTGACTGAAATCTTTATTCGCATCAACCAAAAAGGAGTTGTTTTGAGTAATGCCGATTTCGCCATGTCAAAAATTGCTTCAGATGAGGCACATGGAGGAAATAAGATGCGCAAATTGATAGATTATTTCTGTCGTTTAATCGTGGACAAAGATTTCGTTAAGCATATACGTGATAATGATTCCAATTTCGCAGAAAGCAATTATTATCAGGCAATCAAGTGGATGGCAACCAACAAAGATGATTTGTATGTTCCCAATTATATCGATATGCTTCGTGTGGCTTTTACCTCGAGATTTAGTAGGGGAAAACTCAGCGATTTAGTCGCATTATTATCCGGGCGAAATTTTGAAACCCGAAAGTACGAAGAAGAAATTGCCGACCAGAGTTATCAATCTTTGGAAAAAGGATTATTGGATTTTGTCAATCAAACCTATTACCAAAGATTTTTAATGTTGATTAAATCAACCGGGCTAATTTCCGATTCGCTTATTTCTTCCAGAAATAGTTTAAATTTCTCGTATATCCTTTATTTGAAACTTCGCAATAATGGAATGCCGGAAAGTGAAACCCAGACCTTTGTGAAAAAATGGTTGGTTATGTCTTTGTTGACAAGTAGATATTCGGGTTCTGCAGATTCACAGATTGATGATGATATCAAACAAATCAACGAAAAAGGGATAGCTGATTATTTGGAGCAAGTGGAACAAACCCAATTGGGAGAAGGTTTCTGGAATTATCAATTGATTGATAGTTTGGAAACTTCGAGTGTGAACAATAATGCGTATAATATTTATTTGGCTTCCCAGTGCAATGACAATACGATTTCCTTTTTGTCAAAAAGTATGAAAGTGAGTAGTCTTGTGGAGCAAAGAGGGGATTTGCATCATGTTTTCCCTAAAAAATATTTAGAAAATAATGGTTTGACTCCGGTTCAGTATAATCAAGTAGCCAATTTTGTTTATACAGAACAAGCAACCAATGTGAAATTGGGTAAATATTCTCCAAGGGAATATATGTTAAAGGTTAAAGAGGAAATTGCAACTGGTAAATTTAACATCAGTACGATAGATGATGTTTCCTTGATAGAAAAAAACTAATTCAAAATGAGTTACCCGCTAATTTGGAGGAATTAACTTTTGAAGATTATTCTGAGTTCTTGAAAAGGAGAAGAAAATTAATGGCTGAAAAAATTAAAAGATATTATTATAATTTGTAATTGTGTTTTATAAGAAGAGAAAATATTTAGATAATTGTTAAAAGGAGAAATAAACAAAGTAATTTATTAAATATTTCTTGTTTACTACTATTAAGTCAAAATAGATATATTTAATATTGTTTATTTTTTACTATATTTGGTTAAGTAAACAAAATTATGGATAATTCAAGGCTTATTCCGACAGAGAAAATCATTGAGCGTTTGCAATACGAAAATCCCTGGTGGTTAACTCAGGAAATTCCTGCTGTTTACAAAGAGATGTCGAAACGCTTGTATTTTGATTTGTTTTATCCGTATGTAATGGAGACAGAAATTCGGAGAGCTGTCGTATTAATGGGGCCCAGACGTGTAGGAAAAACAGTGATGATGTTCCATACCATTGACCAATTAATTATTGGAGGTATTAATCCGCAACGTATTTTTTTTGTAGGCATTGATAATCCTATTTATGTCAATCTCAGTTTGGAGGAAATATTAGACTTATGCAAAGCATCGGTAAAAGTGGAAAGTCTTGAAAACTGTTTTGTATTTTTTGATGAAATTCAATATCTCAAAGATTGGGAACGACATTTAAAGGTATTGGTTGATGCTTATCCTTATACAAAATTTATTGTTTCAGGTTCTGCCGCCGCTGCATTGAAGTGGCACAGCACAGAAAGTGGAGCCGGAAGATTTACCGACTTTATGCTTCCGCCTCTTACTTTCCAAGAGTTTATTCATCTGAAAAACAGAAATCATCTGATTCAAAAAAGTAGTATTCATTACGGAGGTAAAGAAATACCCTACAGTTTGCCTTTGAATTTGAATGAACTGAATGATGAGTTTATCCAGTATTTGAATTTTGGAGGTTACCCCGAAGTGGTTTTATCTGAAAAAATACAAAAAGATATGGGTCGGTATGTGAAAAATGACATTGTAGATAAAGTATTGTTGAGAGACTTACCCAGTTTATACGGCATCAGGGATGTGCAGGAGCTCAATCGTTTTTTTACTTATATTGCGTATAATACAGGAAATGAATTTTCTTATGAAACCATGTCCAGGGAAAGTGGTATCCAAAAAGAAACCCTGAAAAGATATTTGGAATATTTGGAAGCTGCGTTTTTAATTAAAGTATTGAACAAGGTGGATATTAGTGCAAAAAGATTGAAACGAGTAACCAGTTTCAAAGTATTTTTAACCAATCCATCGCTTAGAACAGCTTTGTTTTCACCTGTAAAAGCAACCGATAGTGAAATGGGGAATATGGTAGAAACCGCCATTTTATCACAATGGATGCACCGGGAAAATTTGGATTTAACCTATGCCCGCTGGAAAGAGGGTAGATCTGAAGGAGAAGTAGATTTGGTTTTAGTGGATGATAAAAAATTCAAACCGGTCTGGGGAGTGGAAATTAAATGGAGTAACCGTTTTTTTGAGATGCCGCAAGATTTAACCAGTTTAATCAAATTTTGTAAAGCGAATGATTTTGAAAATGCTTTAGTAACCACCATTGACAGGCAAGACACAAAGGTTGTTAGTGACATCAATATTACTTTTATGCCTTCGTCTGTTTATGCTTATAATATTGGAGAAATTACTTTAAGGATGAAAAACGGATAATATTGATTTCTTCAATTATAAAAAACCAAAAACCTTAACTTGAAAAAGTGACCATGAAATACACCGAATCACAATTAGAACAAGCATTTATCAGCCTTTTGGAAACAGAAGGTTATCAATACTTTAACGGGAAAGAACTCAACAGGTCTTCTAATCAAGAAGTAATGTTGAGAGAGGATTTACGTAGTTTTTTATTGAATCGTTATCCCGATTTGGAAGAAATTGAACTGGAAAGCTTGGTCAATGAATTGGCTTTTCAATCGGCTTCTAACTTGTATGAATCCAATAAATACATCTGTAAATTATTAGCAGATGGCTTGATATTTAAACGCAATAATCCTTCAAAGAAAGATTTACATATTCGATTCATCGATATAGAAGATATCAGCAAGAATAGTTTTAAAATTGTCAATCAATTAGAAATCCAAGGTTCGGAATTACGTATTCCCGATTTGATTTTGTACATCAATGGAATTCCAGTAGTGGTTTTTGAGTTTAAAACAGCCATAGAGGAAGAAATTACCATTCACGATGCCTATAAGCAGCTGACGGTTCGTTACCGCCGAGATATTCCTGAATTGATGAAGTACAACGTATTTTGCGTGATTAGTGATGGTGTAAATAACAAAGCAGGTACAGTATTCTCGCCTTATGAGTTTTTCTATGGTTGGAATAAAATTACGGGTGAAGAAAAGAAAGCCTTGTCGGGGATAGAAACTTCTAACTCTCTTGTTCATGGGATGCTCAATCAGGAGCGATTGGTAGATATCATTCATCATTTTGTTTTATTTCCGGATAGTTCCAAGCATGAAGTCAAAATTCTGGCGAGGTATCCCCAATACTATGCTGCGAATAAATTGTATGAAAGCATCAAGATTCATCGGAAACCTGAAGGAGATGGGAAGGGAGGGATTTATTTTGGTGCCACGGGTTGTGGCAAAAGTTTTACGATGCTTTTTCTGTCACGTCTTTTGATGCGTTCGACTGATTTTGCCAGTCCGACAATTATCATTATTTCTGACCGTACTGATTTGGATGATCAGTTGTCTCAGGATTTTACGAATGCCAAGGATTTCATAGGGGATGAAAATATTGTCAACATAGATTCCCGTGCCGATTTACGTTTGCGGTTAAGCGGAAGAGAAAGTGGAGGGGTATTTCTTACTACGGTTCAGAAGTTTGCAGAGGATCTTGAGATTTTATCGGAACGAACCAATATCATCTGTATTTCGGATGAAGCTCATCGTTCTCAGGTTAATTTGGATTTAAAGGTGAGGATAGATGATGAAAAGGGTGTCACCAAATCTTATGGTTTTGCGAAGTATCTCCGGGAGTCTTTGCCCAATGCCACCTATGTTGGCTTTACAGGTACGCCAATTGATAAAGCCTTGGAAGTTTTTGGGGGTATTGTGGATCAATATACGATGTTTGAGTCTGTGAATGATGAAATTACGGTTCGTTTGGTTTACGAAGGCCGTGCTGCGAAAGTAAATCTGGATTATAATAAGGTACAGGAAATTGAAGAATACTATGAGAATGTTGCTGCTGAAGGCGCATCTGAATATCATGTAAAAGCTAGCCAAAATGCCATAGCCAAAATGGAAGTCGTTTTGGGTGACAGCGACCGTATACGGGCAATTGCAAAAGATTTTGTTTCGCATTATGAAAAAAGAATTGAAGAGAAAGCCACGGTGGCGGGTAAAGTAATGTTTGTATGTGCTTCGCGAAATATTGCTTATAAATTGTATAGGGAAATACTGGTTCTTCGTCCTGAATGGGGTATCACTTTGATTGCAGAAGATTTAAATGAGAAAGAAATAAAGGATATCAAACCCATAGAAAAGATTAAAATGGTAATGACCCGTAATAAGGATGATGAGAAAGAGCTATGGGATTTATTGGGAAGCAAAGAAGACCGCAAGGAGCTGGATCGTCAATTCAAGCAGATTAAATCCAATTTTAAAATTGCTATCGTTGTAGATATGTGGTTGACTGGTTTTGATGTTCCTTTTCTGGATACAATTTACATCGACAAGCCATTGCAGACTCATAATCTGATTCAGACGATTTCGAGAGTGAACCGAAAGTATCAGGGTAAAGACAGGGGATTGATAGTGGATTATATTGGAATTAAGAAAGAATTGAACCATGCTTTGGGGCTTTTTAATAATCAGACGGCTGAGGATGACTTTGAGGACATTGGTCAAGCGGAAGTTATAGCCCGTGATCAATTGGATTTGTTACGTCAGTTTTTTCATCAGTTCGATACCCGAGATTATTTTGAGGGAGTTCCCTTGGAAAGGTTGAATTGTCTGAACCGGGCTTCGGAACTGGTAATGAAAACCGAAGATTCCGAGAAATTCTTTGTGAATGTTGTTAAGAAATTAAAGTCTTCTTATAATTTGGTGAGTGGTTCTGAAGTTTTTTCTCCGCGAGAAGTGGATGAGATTCATTTTTATTTTGCCGTTCGTTCGATTGTGGTAAAATTAACGAAGGGCGAGGCGCCTGATACGGCTCAGATGAATGCGAAAGTGGCGAAAATGGTTGAAGAGGCTATCCTGTCGGAAGGGGTAGAAGAGATATTTAAACTGGATGATAATAAAGCCAATGCTATTGATTTGTTTAATGATAAATTCATAGAGAAAATTTCTAATCTGGAATTGCCCAATACGAAGATTAAAATTCTGGAACGACTGCTGAAGGAGACTATCCATGATTTCCGAAAAGTAAATAAGGTCAAAGGACAGGATTTTGCTGAACGCTTGCAAAGTATCGTCAACCGTTATAATGAGAGGAGTGAGCGCGATATTCTGGATTATGATGGTATTCAATCCGATACGGCAGAGAAGATGCTGGATTTGATTATCCAACTTCGTGAGGAAATGGCATCCTTTGAAAATTTGGGAATTGACTATGAAGAGAAGGCTTTTTATGATATTCTGGATATGATTTGCAGGCAGTATGGGTTTGATTTTGATAAGGCTAAAATGTTGGAATTAGCTAAAGAAATTAAAAAGATAGTTGACAATACATCTCAATATCCAGACTGGGCAGAAAGAGATGATATAAAAGCTCAGTTAAAAATGGATATCATTGTCAAGCTCCATGAGTTTGGTTATCCGCCCATAACACAGGAAGATGTGTACAAAAACGTATTAGAACAAGCTGAGAATTTTAAGAAAAATAAATCTTAGGCAACCATGATTTTTAATCAGCTTGACTTTAGTTTGTAAAGCTATGAAGATAGTATCATCTTTACCCAAATGATTGATGGTAAAGCTCTATATGATCAGCTAATTTCGCTACATGCGGAATTAGAAAATCCTTATACTCTCTAAAATACTTTTTACCTTTGGTCATTCACCGTGAAATTCAGACTTTATAGATGTCATTATTTGCGCATATTAAATCCTTGTTGGAGCAAAATCAAAGTTTTGCGAAGGGGAATGAGTTATTTAAAAACAAAGTAGTGGAAGCTGCTTTGAGGCTCGATCCTGGGCTTTTGTCTTTGCTACTTCGGGACGAGAGGGCGAAATCTACTTTCTTTCAAGAAGTGGAGGGGATTTATGTGTTTGACAAATTAAAATTTCAGAAATTTATTTCCAACAAGGAGTTTTTGCCGGATAGTTTCACGGCTTTTAAAAATAAAATTGGATTAACTGCCCAAGGGAAATTTCTAAGCGAATCCAAAGAGGTTGTGTTGGATTTTCCTTATAAGGATTGCATTTTGGAAGGTGGGCAAACCAAAGAAGATCAAAAACGTAAGGAGGTTTTTTGGAATGAAACCTTGGCTTCTGATCAGATTGATCGTTTGTTTGAGCCCAAGGTTCTGACGAATTGGAAAAGGATTTCCGCAAAAGGAGTTTCCGAAGTAAATCGGATTTCCGAAACCGATAATCTCATTATCAAAGGAAATAATCTCATTGTTTTGCACTCGTTGAAACACCGATTTCGAAACAAAATAAACTTGATTTACATCGATCCTCCCTACAATACAGGGAGCGATAGTTTTGGGTACAATGATCAATTCAATCAGTCTTCATGGTTGACTTTTATGAAAAATCGTCTGGAAGTTGCCAAGGATTTATTGGCCCTGGATGGGGTGATTTTGGTGCAGTGCAGTTTTCATCAGTTCGCTTATTTAAAGATTTTGATGCTCGACATCTTTCCAAAACACCTTTGCGATTTCAATATTCAGGTGCGTCATCCGGATCGTTCCCTTACGGGTGATAAGGAGTACAATGATGTCATTGAATATATTTTAATTTTTACTCGAAATAAAAACGGGAAAATGCCTTATCGGGAAGAGGCGAAAACTTTGGATGATTATGTCTTGCAAATTGAAATCGCTCCAAATGAGAAACCGCATAAAGTTTTGAATTTCGATGGTAAGAAAGTTGAGGTTTATTTGCCGGGACAATATGCGATTTTGACCGCTTCACCGGATGATAGAAATTTCAAAAAAATCAGCATTCGTGGCTCGCTTCGTGAGAAAAATAGCAGTGGTCGTTTCTATGTGAAGCATCTGGAGAATTTAAAGGAATTTCCTTCGGAAACTTTGTTTAAAGTTCCTGATATCGGTGATGACGGTCATGGTTTTCGGTATTTTTATTCGGCTCCTCATGGCAAGAAAAATGGTGGGTATTTTCAGGGGATGCCTCAATCGAGTTCGGTGACCAAGAAGCAGTACGCCAATTTTTATAATTTCGAAAAGGAATACAACAATGTGGCTCGCCAAGGCGGTGTGAGTTTTCGCAATGGAAAGAAACCGGAAGAATTATTGAAATTTCTGATTGAAATCTTTACGAAGGAGGGTGATTGGGTGCTGGATTATCATTTAGGAAGCGGCACGACCTGTGCTGTAGCGCATAAACTTGGGCGAAAGTACATTGGGATTGAACAAATGGATTACATCGAAGAGCTCGCCGTACAGCGGTTGAAAAATGTGATTGCAGGAGAAAGAGAAGGAATTTCCAAAGAAATTGATTGGCAAGGTGGAGGAGATTTTCTGTATTGCGAATTGATGCCTTGGTCGGCTCGGTATCTGGCTCGGATTGCCGATGCAGAAGACGAAGAAGAGCTCCTTGAAGTTTATCATTCGATTCTCGAAAATCATGATTTTCTCTATACGGTGGATGAAGAGAAGGTGCGAGAGAGTGTTCGGGAATTCAGTGAGTTAGCCTTTGTTGGGCAAAAGAAATTATTGATTTCTTTACTTGATAAAAACAATCTTTATGTGAATTATCAGGATAGGATGAGCGATGAGTTTGATTTAGGTGAAAATGATCTCAATTTGAATAATCAGTTCTATGGAAAGATTTGAATTTATACCTTTTGAGTATAAAAATTCTTGGCAGGAGTGTCTTTCCTTGTATCTTTTTATTGAAATTATTTTGAATGGAAAGCCTTTGGTTGGAATTGATTTTTCGACTTATTCTGACATTGAATTTTGGGAAAGTCAAATAGAAGCTTATAGAGATTGGTTGGAAAAGAAGGAGGATTCGAAAGGTTTCATTGAGGATTATTGGACTGAAAATAAGGAATTATTAAAGCATTTTTCGGATGAATTTGGTGTTGGGTATTTGCCCAAAGTGATTTATTGGAACGATCGGATTAAAAATTCTTATTTCAAAAGGCAATTGCAGGAAGCCTTTTTGTTTGAAAATTTCATTGCGGAGAAAATCAAGACAGAATACGGGTTGGACATTGAGCCATTTTTTAGTTCTCAAGGTCAATATGAATTGGGGGAGAATGCATTGGGGATTGAGATCAAGAATGATAAATTGATAAAAGAAACCGGGAATATTTACATTGAATTCCAGGAAAAATCCGGTGAGCATTTATCGAACTACACGAATTCGGGAATTTTGAAACAAGACAATACGCGTTATTTTCTGATGGGTGATTATTCCGAATTTTTTATTTTGAGGAAATCGGATTTGTTGGAGGTTTATCGGGAAGAATTAAATTTGATAGCAAAAGGAATTGCGTCCGTTCGAGGAGTTGAATTCAAACAGATATCGACTTCCAAAGGATTTATTTTGCCGGTTGGTTCCAATCGGGATTTGTTTGTTTCTTTTGATGAAATGATGAATGAATTAATGAAAGAAAACGGAAATGAAAGACTTTAATTCAATTATTTCTCAGTCTGATTTAGAAGTTAGAGTTCATCCGGACGTTCTCCGAAATTTAAATCCTAAATTTGAGTTGAGGCCTTATCAGGAGGAAGCTTTGGCGAGGTTTGGGTTTTATGTTTCTGAAGTTTCCTCCAAAAATCATCCCACTCAATTATTGTTTCATATGGCGACTGGGAGTGGCAAAACTTTGGTGATGGCGGCTTGTATTCTTGAGCTTTATCGGAAAGGATACCGACGTTTTCTATTTTTTGTCAACAGCACGGCGATCATCGAGAAAACTCGAGATAATTTTTTAAATCCTTCTTCGTCCAAATATTTATTTCATTCGGAAATCAGATGCGATGGCAAGCGATTTGAAGTTTTGGAAGTTGAGAATTTCGAAGGCGGAAATGAGGAGGGCCTTCAGATTGTTTTCACGACGGTTCAGGGATTGCATACGAATTTGAATTCGCCCAAGGAAAATTCTTTGACCTTTGAAGACTTTGATGGAGAGAGGGTTGTTTTGATTTCGGACGAGGCGCATCACCTCAATGCCGATACGAAAAAAGGAAATTTATCAAAAAAAGAATCGGCTGATTTTTTGAGTTGGGAAACTACGGTTAATCAGATTTTTAATTCGCATCCGGAGAATTATCTTTTGGAGTTTACCGCAACGGCGGATTTGGAAAATCCCTTTGTGCGTGAGAAATATGCCGATAAATTGATTTTTGATTATTCCTTGAAAGCCTTTCGGGAAGATAAATATTCGAAGGAAATTCAATTGTTGCAAAGCGATTCGGAACCTTTTGAGCGGGCGCTTCAAGCGGTGATTTTAAGTCAATACCGTAAGAAGATTTTTCAGGATTTTAAATTAAACATCAAGCCGGTTTTACTTTTGAAATCCCGAACCATTCATGAGAGTCTTTCTTTTTACGATGAATTTTTGAGGAGAATGATGAATTTATCGGAATCGGATTTCTTCCAAATTCTTGAAAGAGTTCAGAGTTCGGTTTTTCGGAAGATTTTGGATTATTTTACTGAAAAAAACATAAGTCTTGAGAATTTTTTACTTGAAATCAAGGAGGATTTTAACGAGGAGAAATGCCTTGTCATTAATAGCAAAACCGATAGCGAGGAGAAGCAATTGCTTGTGAATAATCTGGAGGAGAAGTCCAATGAATACCGAGTGGTTTTTGCGGTGGATAAGCTCAATGAAGGTTGGGATGTTTTGAATTTGTTTGATATTGTGCGACTTTATACTACTGTTGAAAATGAGCATCGCGCCGGGAAAATAGGCAGGACGACGATGTCTGAAGCGCAGCTAATTGGTCGTGGCGCTCGGTATTGTCCTTTTGGAATTGATGAAAATTCATCGGTATATCAAAGGAAGTTTGATGAAAACCCGGATCATCCTCTTCGGATTTGTGAGGAGCTTTATTATCATGCGGCGCATAACCCGGCTTATATTTCTGAACTGACGCAGGCTTTGGTAAAAATCGGTTTGAAATCAGAGGTTTCAAAAAGTTCAAATCCTAAATTTATTTCAAAAGGGAAGTCGGAATCATCCATTAAGCGATCCCAAAAACTAGTTTTTGAAGAAGGCTTGCCTATTGAAATTCGCAATTTTATTTATAAAGTTGAATTTTCGACCGGTCAATTTTCGGTTTTACAAGCTTTTGAGAATTCATTGTTGGACAAGGTTGAAAAAGATTCCAAAGTTCATGTTTTAGGGGCTTTTGGTGAGGCGGTACTTCGGAAGGCCTTGCACCGGAGTTCTTTTTATCGTTTCGATCAGTTGCGAGGGCATTTTCCAGCTTTGAAATCAATAGCTGAATTTATTCATTCGGATAAGTATTTAAAAAACATTCAAATCGAACTAATGGGTGATGCAGAAACCGTTGTTTTTCCCTCGAAAGAAATTCAGTTGAAAGCGACGCTTTTGTTTTTGGATGAATTAAGGGGCTGGTTGGAAACTGGTAAATTTATGCAAAGTTTACAGAAGTCATAAAATGATAATTTGTGATATTTACTTCGTAACTGGTGTTTTCTGCGTTTATGATTTATTTTTCGTTCATTAGTAATGTAATTAATTGGAAAATCTATGCAGAAATGTAACAAGTTGATGCTAAAAAAATACATGCAATTGATTTGTTGTTTTTAAAAGATTTAAACAAACATAAATAACTGAGAGAAAATCATCTTGTTCAAAGAACCAATTCTATTTTAATAAATTATTCGGTGATTATTTAGAAGGCTTAACAGTAATGACCTCTGAAGTTGCGAATTCTTCCATTTTTGTTTGAGTTCCTTTCCCGATTTTCTTACGCGTTGATGTTCATTTCCAAGTACGACAACTTTATTTCCCTCGATGATGAATTCATCGGTTTCGAATTTCAGAACTTCAGTTCCTTTTAAAATCCTTGTGAAAAATTTTCGAACGCCATCTTTGCCTTCAAATGAGCTGGGAGGAATGACCTGTGTTCCATGATAAACCCAAAGTGAATCTTCGGAAACCCTATCTACCACTCCTTCATTTTCGCCTTTTCGGAAGGCTTCAAACATTTGGCCAACTGTATTTTTGGGTAGGTTTTCCATAGAAATGTTTTTGGATCTAATTTAAGTGAATAAAAATTATGAAAGGAGTAAGGTGTGATTAAGTTTGTTCAAACGACAAAAGGTTTCCTTGGCTATCAAATTCCATACGGTAGCTCGAACGGTCGGTATTAAGCGTTTTGGGATACCAATTGGCTTTGTTGTTGCGGGGAACGACATAGATGGTTTCTCTGGGTTCAATGCCCAATTCGGCTGATTTTTCAGTGATTGCCTGATAAACCTTATGGGCATTTACAAAGGGTATGCTGTCCAAATCGATCAAATGTTCTTCTATTTTATCGGAAAGTGAAATTCGTACCGGTTCGGGCGTTTCCCACTTTCCATCGCGATAGGTGTAACTATCGATGTTTCTGGGTTCATCGGGATTCTGAATTTCTGTAATGATGCGTCCGTCTTGGTAAAAATGAGTCGATCTGTACAGTCGAATTTTTTTTCCCTGAAATTCTGGTAATGCCCGAAGTTGGTTTTCTGCTTTTTCCAAGGCTTCGACCTGAGAAGCGATGGGAACTTCTTGTTTTTTTTCGATGGTAACCTTGTCGAATATGGATTTTGTTTTCTTTCCGTATTCTTCTTGTGGAGCGGGTTCAAATGTTTCCTTGATAGAATTTGAAATGCTTTCGCAGGAAACATTTAGAATAATAAAACTCAATAAAATGATAATCTTTTTCATCGCTATTCAATTATAACATCCTCTTCAAACGCAATCACGGACGGATCTTCGGGTAAAAAATAAATTCTTTTCTGTTCTTGCCTTGCATAGGGCAAATCAATCATCATAATTACTTTTTTCAAACTATTTTTCTGCAATCGGTTTTTGTCATCGTGAAACTGCAAACTATATTTTACCTGTGGATTTTCATTGATATAAGTTCCGGTTTGGGCAACTTCCAAAATTTGTGCCTGAGCTGTTTTCCCATAAAACAAAAGTTTCATGTTTTTATCACTGCCTGAACTAAAATTGGATGAAAGAATTCGTCCTACGACATTTAAATAGAGAAAACCAAAAAATATCGCTATAAACATGGACAACAACAAGGGATGATCGAGACTTAAAAAACGCCAGCCATACCCCATGCTTTCTGTGGTATAAGCATAGATGAAATAAGTGATTAAAAGCAAAGCAGCAATGACCCAAATGGCAGAAAGTAGGAAGAAAAGTCGGTTTTTCACTGCCGGTGTGGAACCATCGGGCAAGACATAGGGAGCGTATTTTACTTTTTCATCTACTTTGATTGGGATGGAATTTCCTTTTTCGTAACGGATCAATTGGGGATTGGTATCGGTAATGTAAATAGGATATTTGATGGGGGTTCCGCTAAAATTATTGAAACGAACCACCAGTTTTTTGTTGATTTGATTGGGGTTGGATTGATCCAATATTTCCGAAGAGAGAATTTCGGCTAAAATAGATTTTCCGTTTGCATGGATTTTTTTTGCACCGCTTTGAAGTCCGAAGGTGGCATTGTAAATCTTTTTGCCTGCAAATCCAAAGACGATGAGCCATCCCAGAATAGAAATGATCAGGTAAATAATCGCCCATGTCGGATTTCTGCCCTCCAGAAATAGGTTGGAGTTGGTATTGTAATAAATGATTGCCGGATGGAAGACTACAAAATAAATACCCATAAGCAACCAGAAAATGCCAAAGTATCTCATTTAAATTTTTTTGTAAAATTAAACAATCTCGTTTGCTTCTATGTTAGTTAAATATTAAAAACCGCTACCAGAAAGAATTTAAGACGGGCTTCGGAGGGGAATTCAAATAAAATTCTTATCTTTTTGCCTAAAGGAAAAAAAATGAAATCTCCACATTCAAATTTTATCAGAGAAAGCAGGAAACAACAAAAGATGAGTCAGCGGCAACTAGCAGAAAAAGCGGGTGTAGGTGTACGTTTTATCCGTGAATTGGAATATGGTAAACAATCCGTACGTCTGGACAAAGTCAATCAGGTTTTGGCTGTTTTCGGTCATAAATTAGGCGTAATTGAGTTGTCAGATGAATAAAAAAATACCATCATTCCAGATTGAAACGATGGTACCTCCTAACTAACCTAATCCTTGGAAGCTTTTCAGCTTTCCAAAGGCAAATATAAAATCATCTCTTGAATTTGAACTACCAAATATTTGGTAATTTTAAATTATGACAAGATTTAGGTTTTAAACTTTGAAGGAAGGATCATCGGGAACCGGATCCTTGTGCTTTCCTTCTTTGATTTCTTCGACCAGTTTTTCATTGAATGCCGGGAGGTCTTTGGGCGTTCGGCTCGTTACCAATCCTTGATCCACAACTACTTCCTCGTCATGCCAATTTGCTCCTGCATTGATTAGATCTTGACGTATGTTTTTCACCGAAGTCATTTCTCTTCCCTTAACTAAATTGGCATCGATAAGAATTTGTGGGCCGTGACAGATAGCCCCGACTGGTTTTTTTTGATCAAAAAATTCTTTTAGAAATTTAAGAGCCGATTCATGTGTTCGTAATTTATCGGGATTTATCACTCCTCCCGGAACGACCAAAGCATCGTATTCTTCAGAGGAGGCTTCATCAAATGTTTTGTCCACTCGGTATTCAGGTCCCCAGTTTTTATCAGTCCAAGCTTTAATGGTTCCTGATTCGGGACTGATGATATCGACTTTCCAGCCTTGTTGTTCCAAATGTTGTTTGGGTGATTTTAATTCAGTTTCCTCAAATCCATGGGTTGCTATGATTGCTATATTTTTTGACATAATTGATTGTTTTTTTTAATTTATAATTGAAATTTTATCAGATGTTGAGATCGCCTTCCCGTCCGATGTCGGGGGTTTTTTCCGGTGATTCCGGCGATTGCAGCTTTGAAAAAAGTCACAAATTTGTTTGATTTGGTGTCCCAATAATGGGCTTCCATGGGCTTGACTTTTAGCAAACAAACGCTTGCATCTTCTTTTCCATTTTCAAAAAAACCTTCCATGGCTTTGTTCCAATATTTATCGATACGCTCTTTGTCACGGCTGACTTCTGTATGAGCATAAATACTGAGAAAGCTATAATTTCCTGGGTCGGAATAGAGGAGGCTTACCATTGAATTTCTTTGTAAATGTTGAAAACTCTCGCTTTTGTCTGATATTAGAAACCATATATTTCCCACTTCATCCACTTCCTGCGTACTCATAGGAATGGCATGTACGTATTCCGAACCTATGCCTTGTGTACAAAGCATTCCAATGTCAATTTTCTCTGCTAATTCTTTCAGTTTGTCAATTGCTTCCTGATGATTAAGATTGTCTGTACTCATAATTTAAATTTTAAAGTTTTTACTTCGTCATTTAGAATTAAGGGCTTAGGACAATTAATTTCATCAAATCAGAAACCGAACTGCTTATTCAAATCGGTTTTAACATTTTTTTATGCTGATTTAAATTCTTGAAAGTCAATTTATTTAAATCAAAAAAGGCAAAGTTTCAATCGAGAGAACTTTGCCTTTTCATAATTTTTCAGGGGTTTTAGGAGACCAATTTCACGTCGTACTCCGTTTCGTGTCCCAATCGATCCACGGCTTGAATGACTACCATATCGAGTTTCTTTCCGTTTTTATGTTTTTGAAGAGTTTGCAGGGTTGTATTGGGATCGAGGATTTCCATTTCCCATGTTTCTCCATATCTTTTATAAAGTACCCAATGCGCTACTTTGTCTTGTTTTTTCAAAGACCAATTGACTTGGACATTGTTTAAATCATCGAGTAGGTTAAGGGTAGGTTTTTCTTGGATTAGTGGTTCGAGCCAATGGGTTTTGGGAATCAGAGCTTTTTCTTTGTAAGGGCCTGACTTGAGTTGATTGAGCATATTGGAGTTGAGTCCGGCAAAGCTCCAGTGTGCGACACCTGCGCTGTTTGGAACGATTCTTCGGGTGATTTCAATTTGTCGAAGGATTTCTGATGCTTTATCGGCAGCTTTGACTTCTACGGTATTGAGTCCGGGCCAAAGATGTCGTTTGTGTGTATTTTCGGATTCCCACCATTCGAGCAAATCGGCAAATTTTTGACGTGGAGCATCTACCGGCCAATAAAGTTGGGGTGTGAAATAGTCAATCCATCCTTTGTTGAGCCATAATTTGGCATCTGCATACAATTCATCGTATTGGGAAAGTCCAACCACGCCATTGGGGTAACCGGATCTCCAGATTCCGAAAGGGCTGATTCCGAATTTCACCCATGATTTTTCTTGTTTAATTTCTTCATAAATTCTTTCAATGAATAGGTTTACGTTTTCGCGTCGCCAATCGGCACGTGAAAGCTTCCCGCCGTTTCTTAGGTATTCATTCCAAGAATCCTGATCCGGGAAATCTTTTCCATTGTTATAGGAAGCATAAGGGTAGAAATAATCATCGAAATGAATTCCGTCGATATCGTATCGTTTCACGATGTCTCTTACCACATTTGCAGCATGGTCTTGAGTGGTTTTCTTGGCAGGGTCGAACCAGTACATTCCATTGGCAAGTTTCACAATTTCATTGGGCATTTTATTGACAATGGAAGCCGAGTTTACACGTCCTCCGTTGGAATGATGTGCTCGATAGGGGTTGAGCCAAACGTGTAATTCAAGTCCTCTTTTGTGTGCTTCTTCAATCCAGAATTCCAAAGGATCGTAATAAGGCGAGGGGGCTTTTCCGGTTTCTCCGGTAAGGAAAATGGACCAAGGTTCGTATCTGCTATCGTACAAGGCATCGGCCGAAGGTCTTGCCTGAAAAATAACCGCATTGAAGTTGTTTTCCTTCAATTTATCGAGAATATCGATGGCTTCCTGTTTTTGTTGTTCGGTTGTCATACCTCTTTTGGAAGGCCAATTGATATTGGCAACGGTAGCAATCCAAGCGGCGCGGAACTCACGGTTCACTTCCGGTAGTGCAACTTTAATTCTTTCTTCTTTTTTAACCGATTCGGTCACAGAAACTTTGCCGGTTGAGCTTTTCTCTTTTGGCGTTTCTGGGCTGGGAGTTTCCGCAGCTTTTTTTTCTTTGAATTCTTCCGGAGCTTCGGTTTGAATGGTTTCCGGACTTGGTGTTTCGTTGTGACGTACGGCCTGAGTTGTTCGGTTTTCGGTGGTTCTCACTCTTGGCTGCGTCATACAAGCATTTAAAATGCTCAGCAAAAGGACCATCGAAAGAAGGAATTTAACGTTCTTTAAGTTCATTTTTGAATGAATTGTTTGAATAAAAGGCTAACGAATTTCTATTCGGATTAGTATTTTAATTTGCACAAATTTAACCAAGTTCCATGAATGATGAAATGATAATTCATCCATTCAAAAAGATAGAGATAGAAATTTCTATTTAATTATTATTCAATTATTTGACGAAATAATAATCTGAATTTCGATTGGCTTTCACCGGTTCAGGCCATTCGACTGGGGTTCCTTCCTTGTTAAGTGGCATGATTCGTTTGGTTCGGTTGACTTTTTCCGGTTCTTCTGAAGCCATATAAACCATCGTTGCTGCCAGGATGGTATTGTATCTCAGGTCATCAAATACGATTTTGTCGTAGGTATCCAAATTGGTGTGCCAAGTATATCCGAAATAGCCCCAATTAAGAGACCCCATCATAAATGCGGGGATCCCGTGTGCCAAGAAAGCGGCATGGTCTGAGCCTCCGCTACTGGGCCATCCGGGGAAAGTTGTTTCAATTTCTTTGGTGATGTATTCGGGGGCGGCATTTATCCATCGTGAAAGGAAATCATAGGATTGCTCAAATCCTCCGCCGTTGATTCTTGTGATTCTTCCGGTTCCACTATCGAAATTAAAAACAGCTTGAGTGTTTTGGAGTATTTCGGGATGGTCTTCGACGAATGCTCTGGATCCGTTGAGACCTTGTTCTTCGCTTCCCCAAAGGCAAACCAAAATGCTTCTTTTGTTGTTGGGATAGAATTTTTTAATTAGTCTTGCGGCTTCCATCGCGGTGATGACGCCGGTGGCATTATCGGTAGCGCCTTGTCCGCCGTCCCATGAGTCGATATGAGCGGAAAGGATGACGTATTCATTGGGTTTTTCTTTTCCTTCAATGATTGCTACGGTGTTGTAAACTTCAGTATTTCCTTTGAATTTGGATTGGATATCCAATCTTAATTGGGGTGTTTTTCCGTTTTCGGAAAGTCGGTAGAGTTGACTGTATTCTTCGTTTGAGATATCAATCATTGGGATTTTTCGTGTTTTGGCTCCAAAAATTCGATTGGCTCCCATGATTCCTGTCCAATTGGAAATGGCGATAGCTGCTGCGCCTTGGTCTTCGAGATAGGCGGGAAGGGTGTTGGCATTGTAACCAATTAGTTCCAAAGAATTTTTCCATGCTTGCGCATTGGATTTCTTTTCTTCGGTGATTTTCTTTAGCGAAGTTTCGGTTCCAAATTCTTTGTATTGATAATCGGAGCGTCCGTAATCTTGTTTGGGAGAGATCAGTACGATTTTTTCTTTTACTTTTGGGGTCCATGCATGGAATTCGGCAATGGACTGGAAGGCAGGCATTGCGATGACTTCTGCGGTCAATGGTTTTTTGGTAGCAGGTGACCAAGCAAGTTGGGTTGCATTCAAGGATTTAATGTAGGGGGAAACCATGTCGATATGTGAAATTCCTCGTTCCCAAGCTTTCCATTCACCGAATTTTTGGTTTTCGGCTGGAATTCCCCAGCTTTCAAATTTTTGGATGGCCCAATCGTGCGCCCTGTCCATTTGAGGCGAACCGACCAATCGAGGTCCGATTTGATCGAGTAATTCATGTGCCAATTGTTCGAGTCCGTTGGTAGCATAGGTTTCTTTTTCAAAGTTTTCAACGGTTGGATTTAATTTTTGCTGTGCATTTAATTGGAAGCAAAGAACGACAGCCCATAAGGTTGTGAAGATTTTTATCTGTCTCATTTGTGTTAATTATTAAGAAAGAATAAAGATATAAGAATTTTAAAATGAAAAAAGGATAAAGAACCAAAGAAATTGATTCAATTATCCTTTCGAATGGAATCTTTTATTTCGAATATTTCAGTAATTCATTTCCTTCTTCGTCCATGAAAATCAGTTGATCGTTTAGGATTTTATAGGATTTTACTGAATTTAATAAGGTCAAATATTCGTTTTCTTTAACACCATCGCAATACATTTTGGTGGAACCAATTCCTGAAAAACTGATGTGGTTCTGATTTGTGGTGAAACTTCCGAACATCTGATTGCACCCTGTATTTCCGGTTAATTTTTTGGAAATAGCTTCCAAAGTCAGGGTAGGTTTTTTGTTTGGAAAACCTTCTTCGATGGTCGTTCCGGAAGATTCATCGATGTGGATTAAAGTCCAAGTTCCTGAAACGTCTAAGTTCAGAGTTTGATTGGAATTTGCTCCGCCTTGAGACGCGCAGGACTGAAGGGAGAGAATACTTAGGATTGCAATAAAAGCCAATGTTTTTTTCATAATTTTAAAATTTAGCCATTAAAACCAAAGGTTGTGCCAATTTGTTCATTCGTTTGAGGATTAATTCTAATAATTTGATACAGGCTCTAAGGAAACTAAACTTTATTGAGTTCTCTTAAGATTCCTTCGGATGTTAGAATTAGTAATTCTCAAATTGCTTGATAGAACGAAGCGCTCAGCTGAACTTTATTAATTTGATTTTAACTCTTTAGGATATGAAATAACTCCGTCTTGGTATCCCTTAATACTTAAATCTTAAAACTTCTTAATCTGCTTTATAATTAATGGCTTTTTCCTGATCAAATTCACCTTCCCATTTGGCTACTACAACGGAAGCCAAACAGTTTCCAATTACGTTTACAGAAGTTCTTGCCATATCCATCAATTCGTCGATTCCTAGAATTGCTGCAATCACAAAAAGTGGTAATCCAAATTGATCAGCTGTGGCGATGAGGATAATCAGCGAAGCCCGCGGAACGGCTGCAACGCCCTTACTTGTGATCATCAGCGTAAGGCAAATCAAAAGTTGCTGCCCAATCGAGAGATCCATTCCGGCTGCTTGCGCGACAAAGATGGAGGCGAGTGAAAGGTACAATGTGGTTCCATCGAGGTTGAAACTATACCCGGTGGGAACAACGAAAGATACGATTCTTCTTGGTACGCCAAAGGCTTCCATGTTGGTCATGACTTTGGGGAGTGCCGCATCGGAACTCGTTGTTGCGAAAGCAATGGAAACGGGTTCTTTGAGTGCTGAAATGAAGTTTCGAATGGGAACTTTCATGTAGAGTGCAATCGGCAAAAGGACTCCAAATAGGAACGTAATTAAGGCTGCATAGAGTGTCATCAGGAGCATGAAAAGGTTTTTGAGAATATCGATTCCCATATGTCCGACGGTGTATGCCATGGCAGATCCGACGCCAATCGGTGCAAAATACATGATGATATTGGTGTATTTGAACATGGTTTCAGCTAAGCTTTCCATCAGATAGACCAAGGGTTTTCGTTTTTTCTCTTCGACCAATGCGAGTCCAATTCCAAATACGACGGCGAAAACTACGATTTGAAGAACTTTGTTTTCGTGGATGGATTTGATGATGTTTTCAGGGAATACATCTCGGAAGAAAGCGGTTGTTTTGAAAATCCAATGGACATTTTCGGGTAGATTAGCGAGTTCGGCTTTATCAGAAGTGGAAACAGCATCCGATTTATCGGGTAATTCTGTGCTGGGAACTTTGGTGATATCAATCCCCTTTCCGGCTTGTGTGATGTTGATTGCCGCAAGTCCAATCAGCAATGCGATGGTGGTGGCGACATAGAAATAAAGCAATGATTTCCAGGCCATTCTTCCAACTTGTTTGAGGTCGGAATGTCCGGCAATTCCATAGACGAGGGTTGCAAATAAGATTGGTCCCACAATGGTTTTCACCAGTCGTATAAAGCCTTGGCTGAGTGGGTGAAGTGAGCGAGCAATGGCCGGATAGTCGTATCCGAGTACGGCTCCCAATACGATGCTGAATAAAATCCAGGAGGTAAGTGAGCGTTTTTTGATGCAATAAAAAACCAAACTGAGAAGCGTAATCCAACGTGCACCAAAAAGTATTTCGTTTGGAATGATTCCGAACATGAATTCAAGTCCGATGAGAAAGGCGGTGATGGTTATAAATAAGAGTGGAATTAGTACGTGGAGTTTGCTTTTCATGTGTTGATTTTAGCTAATCGATTTGCCCAAAATGGAAATTATGTTTTGACAAAAATAAACAAATGAGTAAAATATGCAATTTTGGAGGGAATTCTCTTTCTTAAAATTTATAACCATAAGAAGTCTAATCGTTTTGTATAGTTGGAATTAGGCTTTATGTTAAGTTTTTGATTTGAGTTTGAAAAATTTCTCCAATACCTTCTGAATTTCTTTGATTCCATCGGTGAGGCAGGCTGGGCCGGGTTGGAGAATGATTTCGGATTTGATTTCATACAAATGGTTATTTTTAACTGCATTGATATTTTCCCAACCTTTTCGAGCTTTTACTTTTTCGGGTTTGAATTTTTTTCCACACCAAGAACCTATGATGATGTCGGGATTTCTTTCGATGACCAAATCGGGGTCGAGGATGCGGTCTTTTCCCAGGGATTTATCGGCAATTTCGGGAAAGCAAAGTTCACCACCGCAGATTTCAATCAATTCACTGACCCACTGAATGGAAGAAATCAGCGGTTCGTTCCATTCTTCAAAAAAGACTTTGGGTCGATAAGGGAAATTTTTAGCAAATTCTATGGCCGAGTTTAGATTGCTAATGTAGTTTTCTACAAGTTTTCTTCCTTCTTTTTCATTTCCAATGAGCGCGCAAAACTGGAGAATCATACCCAAAGTTTCGTTGATGCTGCGATGGTTAAAAATAAAAACATTGATACCGTTTTTAATTAATTCCGAAGCGATTTCGCCCTGCAAATCGGAGTAGCCCACGACTAAATCCGGTTTGAGTTCAAGTATTTTTTCAAAGTTCGCATCGATGAAATTAGATACCTTTGGTTTTTCTTTTCTTGCGATTTTGGGTCTTCGTGTAAATCCGCTGATGCCGACCAATCGGTGTTCTTGACCTATTTCATATAGGATTTCGGTTCCTTCTTCGGTCAAGCAAATTATTCTTTGTGGAAATAGAGCTTCAAACATGGGGTTAAATTACATATATTTTTCAGAAGTCTGATGATTTCCAAGTTGGGTATAGGTTCTGGGTAATTCGTTGATAAAATTCATGCCAAGAAAGAAATTAAGCATTATGAAAGTATTAAATTTGCGGTTCTGTAAAAATTATGAACTGGAGAAAACTTTTACTTCCGCTTTCGGGATTGTTTTGGATAGGCGTATCGCTTCGGAATTTAGCGTATAGCACAGGATTGCTTCGATCTGTAAAGTTCAAGAATCCTGTGGTTTGTGTGGGAAATCTCTCCGTAGGAGGAACGGGTAAATCGCCGCATGTGATCATGGTTGCCGATATTTTGAAGCATGAATTTCAGACGGCGATGTTGAGTCGTGGGTATGGGAGAAAGACTTCGGGGCTTGTGATTGCGAATTATAGTTCCAAGGTTTATGACATTGGCGATGAGCCTTTGCAGTTTTTTAATCGTTTTCGCAATCGGATTGTGGTGGCGGTTTCGGAAAATCGTGTGATTGGAATTCGTCATTTGATTAAATTTTACAAATCGGAAGTGATTTTGATGGACGATGGGTTTCAGCATCGTCAAGTTCGCCCTGGGTATTCGATTTTATTGACGGACTTCAACGATCCTTATACTTCGGATTATTTATTGCCGGCCGGAAATTTGCGTGAGCCTCGTTCGGGAGCACGTAGAGCCGATGTGATTGTGGTAACGAAGTGTCCTGATGCTTTTACGATAAAGCAACGAGATGCAATTCTGGCTAAAATTAATCCCCGACCTCATCAGAAGGTTTACTTTTCCAAAGTGGTGTATTCGAACTCAGCGATCGGGTATCGGTTTTCTTTGAGTTCGGACGAGTGGAGAGATTATGAAGTTGTTTTGGTAACGGGAATCGCCAAAGCCAAACCTTTTGTGGATTATGTGAAATCTCGCTTCAAGACGGTTCATCATATGGAGTTTTCGGATCATTATAATTTTTCAGTTGCTGATATTCAGCGAATTGATGATGGTTTTGATCGAATTCAGGCTTTGCATAAAATCATTCTTACAACAGAAAAGGATTATATGCGTTTAAAAGATGAGTCGGCATTAATTGAAAATTTGTTTTATTTGCCAATAGAAGTCGAATTAAATGATTGGGAAGACTTCCGAGAAAATTTATTGAATTATGTTAGAAAAAATTAAAGAAGCGGTCGAATACATCCGTCCGTTTTTGTCAGAACAACCCGAGTACGTTGTTGTTTTGGGTTCGGGTTTAGGGAAATTGCAGAATGAAGTTGAGGAAAAGGTAGTTATCGATTATAAAAACATACCCAACTTTCCTCAAACAACTGTGGAAGGACACAAGGGGAGTTTGATTTTTGGTAAAATTGAAGGTCGTCCTGTTTTGATGATGGCGGGTCGTTTTCATTTTTATGAAGGCTATTCGATGAAGGAAGTGACTTTTCCGATGCGTGTTTTCAAAGGATTGGGGATTGAGAAAGTAATTCTATCCAATGCGAGTGGAGGTGTGAATCGGGACTATCGGGTGGGAGATGCGGTAATGGTTACCGATCACATCAACTTTATGCCAGAACATCCTCTTCATGGTGAAAATTATGATGAGTTAGGGCCGCGTTTTGTGGATATGTCCGAGCCTTATGATAAGAAAATGCGTGAGTTCGTATTGAATTTCGCCAAAGAAAATGAAATTGAAATCAAAGAAGGCGTTTATTTAGGGCTTCAGGGGCCGACTTTTGAGACGCCGGCTGAATATGGGATGGTTCGGATTTTGGGCGCAGACTGTGTAGGAATGAGTACTGTGCCGGAAGTTATCGTTGCCAAACACCAAGGAATGCGTGTTTTCTGTGTGTCAGTTATTACGGATTTGGGTGGGCCTGAAATTGCTATTCCGGTTTCTCACGAGGAAGTTTTGGATGCTGCCAATAAAGCGATGCCGAAAATCATTAAACTGGTTAGAGGCTTGATTGAAAGCGGGACTTGATAAAAGCGAAATTTGAAGCTCTAAAACGAAAAAGAATGTTTGAAAAATTAAAAAAACGCTGGAACATAGAAAGTAATTTTCAATTGATTTTGATTCTTATTGTTTTTTCGATTACGGGATCGGTTTCTGCTTGGATTTCCAAACCCTTTGTTCGTTTCTTAGGAATCTCTGAAGACGTGATGCCCGGTTGGTTGGCTACGATTTTGGGTTTAATTTTGATTTTTCCCATCTACAATATCATGCTGATTATCATCGGAACTCTTTTCGGACAGTTCAAATTTTTCTGGGCGTTTGAAAAGAAAATGTTTAGCCGTTTTTTTCCACCCAAAAAAGTTAAAACCGAAGAATTATGAAACTCAGATTCCTAAGCATTTTATTGACTGTTTTTTTTGTAACGGGATTTGCGCAAGAAAATTCTGAGCCTTTTCAATATATAGAAATGAAAGAGGAGTTTGATTTGTTGGTTGACTTTACGATGGTCAATGCGGAATGCGCTACGGAAAGCCAAATTTTTTATAGCGTTATCATAGGCACAGCGGTCGTTGGTGACTTTATCGAAAGGATTTCTGTTTTGATTCCTTGTTTGGGAAATGAATATATGCAAGGCGAATTGATAACGGTGAAACCGATTGAAAAACCCGATAAGAACATCGTCTATATGATTCAAAATTTCACGAAAGATGGGCAACAACAGTCACATTTGTTTGGCTCTGAATTTCCTGCGGTTTGGGGAGAGGTGGTGAAATCTTATTAAATTGGGATTTTGATTTCGCGTATTTTTTTTTAGATCTAATGTCATCATATAGAATAAGTTGTTTGGAAAGCTTGGTTTAATCAGGTTTTAATTGGCGCATTATTTCTATTTTTGTTTCCAAAGGAGAAATTATGAAGAGAATTTATGTTGCATTATTGGTTCTTTTGATTTCCGTAAACTATGGTTTTGGGCAATCATTTGGCGTAAAAGGAGGAGTGAACTTATCGACGATCAGTTCTGATTCTTGGGATAAAACCAATACCAAGGTTGGGTTTTATGCCGGAATGTTTTTACATGCGCACGTTACCAATACTTTTTGTATTCAACCTGAGTTGATTTTCAATAATATGGGAGTGAAATACGAGACGGGTAATACGGTTCACACATTGGGATTGAATTATATTGCGATGCCTGTGATGTTTCAGTTAGAGCCGATTCCTAATTTATATTTCGAAGCAGGTCCTCAGTTCAGCTTATTGTTGGGGAGCCGAAATAAATTTGAAGTAGGTGAAAAAGTAACCATCGAAAAAGACAAAGATGCGTTCAACCAATTTGATTTAAATCTTGCAGTCGGAACCGGTTTTCGTTTCAAAGGAAACATGGCACTTACAGCGCGTTACCTCATAGGTTTGACAGATGTGAAAAAGTACGGTCAAACGAGTTGGGGAAATGACGATAATGAGCTTAGAAATAATGGACTGCAAATCGGGCTTCAATATGGGTTTTAGTCCATTCCATTGATTTTTCATCCTAAGTTTATCCAATTAAACCGGAAAATCACTAAATTGGTAAGATGAACAAGGAAATTGAAAATCGCAAATTTGTAACCCTTGAAACTTTTTCCAATCTCTGGACGGCGGAAGTAGTAAAAAATCGATTGATAGAAGAAGGGATTCATGCGCATATCATCGATACGCATGTGAATTATTCATTTGGCCCTACGGTTCTGGAAGGATTTCGCCTTCAAGTTGATAAAACCCAGTATTTAAAGGCGCTAAATATTTATAAAAATAATTTGCACGAAGAATAATTTTTTATAATTTTGCACACCATTGAGAAAACCTCTGACGAAAACCGTGTATGTTTTTCAGTGTTAACAGATTAAATTACCAAAATGGACAGTTTAGTTAAATACGTAGAAGACAAATTTGTCACTAAAAAAGAATTCCCTGCTTTTGCAACGGGAGATACCATCACCGTTTATTATGAAATTTCGGAGGGTGGAAAAACCAGAACTCAGTTCTTCCGAGGAGTGGTTATTCAGCGAAAAGGAACTGGAGCTACCGAAACTTTCACCATCCGTAAGATGAGTGGAGAAGTAGGGGTAGAAAGAATTTTCCCGGTAAACCTTCCGGCAATTCAGAAAATCGAATTGAACAAAAAAGGTAAAGTAAGACGCGCAAGAATTTACTATTTCAGAGATTTGAGAGGTAAAAAAGCACGTATCAAAGAAGCATAAGAAAGAAATAATTCTTACCATAGAACTCCTGATCGAAAGATTGGGAGTTTTTTATTTAGTTTAAGTTTCGAACTAATTTAATCCTATTAAAACCTTTTGGCTTCGATTCTCGAATAATCTTCTGGCTCGGGAAGAAACCATTCCTGATGTCCGAAATACTTCCATTTTGTATCGGCCAAATCGATTTCACTATTGATGTATTCGTGATAAGGTCCCCCATTTATAGAGAGTCGGGATTCTACATAAACTTCTATTTCCCTTCCTTGGCTTGCTTCTATTTTCTTTAAATATTGAGCAAACTGCCAGATCATATCGGGACGTGTCGCAATTCTATTTCTTTGAAGAGGAGTCAAGTACTGTGTCAAATCGACCCTTTGTTTTTCCTGTGTGGATTTGTCCAGCATATAGAATTGGGTAGAAGCCGATTTGGTTCGAAGCATCATTCGCCAGGAAAGACGGTGTCCTTCTTCTGTCCAAAGTACATCGCCCGGGATTTGCCAATGACGTAGCGGAAGGTAGATTTGCCATGCGAAATAAAGGACGAAAACAAATGCAAAGAAATTTTTATTTTGATACCGAGGTTGAAATTCCGACGAGCCGGGCAAAAAACTGGCTTTTCTCGGAAAGAAAAGTTTACGGATGAAATCGGTTGGAAAACAGAAAACTGCCAAAGCCAATGCGAAATAAGGGAAAATCCCGATGTGTAGGGTGACCGAATTGAAAATATGAAAAAACAAAGCCGCAAAGAAAGCGATTAGACGTGTTTTTCGCCATAGCAATAAAGGAACGATCAGAAGGTCAAATCCAAATCCAAGCCATGCAAAAGTTTTTGCAAATTCGCGGCTTCTTAAAAACTCAGTTAAAGGATCCCATGCGATGTTTATATGCGCCCAATTGGCCAATCTTTCGTACAGAATCATCAAAAAATCGCCGTTCATCCATCCCGGATAGAGTTTGGCAATCGCTGCAAAAGTATAAACAATGAATAGTTGGATGATAAAGATGAGACGAGTCCAGAGATAGGTCGTATTGGATCGAATTTTGGGCCAGATCCAAACATCGACGGCTTTGTAACGGTTGGCCGGAATAAAAACCATGAACCAAGCAATCAACATGACCAAATAATAATGATTGTTGTAATGTTCTTTTTGCATGAAATAAACCAAGGACCAGCCCAATGCAAAAAGAATCGTTGCGATTCGGTAGAAAGCGCCGAGCATGATAAGAATTCCCATAAATCCAAGAAAGGCGTAGATGTAATACATGGTCTCGCCAATCAGAAACTGTGTCCATTCAAAACCAATAAATGTGAAGCTGAAATTTGGATCTACAAAGGTTTCTTTGACCCATCCGGTGGCAATCGAGCCCCAAGATTCAACGGCCATCAATAATCCGAAGAAAATCCGGAATACGATGATTTGGGAATTGTCAATTTTTTGAAATAGAAAATTTCCGAACATAAGCCTTAATCAGTATCAAAACTATTAAAATTTATCATACAAATCAGTAGAGCCGGAGCAGAAATAGATTTTCATCTTCATTTTGATGATTCAAAAGCGATTTTTCGATTGGGAAATTGGGAAAGATGAGAAAAGTTCTGCTGAAATCTTAGTAACTTGGAGCGAATTATTAAATGATTTTTATGCATATACATATTTTGGATCTTGAATTTTTAGGTGAAACATCGGCCATTGCTTCGTTTCTAATAGAGTCAGATGATGGATTGATTTTAGTGGAATCAGGACCGGAGACGACTTTCGAGTCATTAAAAAAGGCAATTGCTCATAAGGGATTTGACTGGAAAGAAATTCGCCATGTTTTACTCTCACATATTCATTTTGATCATGCGGGCGCGGCTTGGAAACTAGCAGAAAATGGTGCGAAAATTTATGTTCATCCGGTCGGATTGCCTCATTTGATGAATCCCGAAAAGCTTTGGAATTCAGCCAAAATGATTTATCAGGAGGATATGGAAAGACTTTGGGGGCAGATGAAACCGATAAAACTCGAGCAATTGGTAGCAACCGGTGAAGGCGATCGACTGAACATTGGTGGGCTTGAATTTCAGGTTCATTATACACCGGGGCACGCTATTCATCACAATGCGTATCAACTCGGAAATTTGGTTTTTACAGGCGATGTTGCCGGCGTTAAAATCGGTAGTGGGCCGGTGGTTCCGCCTTGTCCGCCGCCTGATATCAATGTGGAACTTTGGTTGGAGTCCATCGAAAAATTAAAAAGTCTGAACCCTGAAAAACTTTATTTGACACATTTCGGAATGATTGAAAATCCTTTACAGCATTTAAGGGAACTTGAATTGATTTTGGATGATTGGGCGAGTTGGATGAAACAGCAATACGATGCTGCTAATTTGCCGGAACGGATTACACCGGTATTCATGGAATACACACAAAACCAATTGAGAGATGCCGGTGTTTCGGAAGAAAATATTCAGCGCTACGAATATGCCAATCCAAGCTGGATGTCGGTCAATGGTTTATTGCGTTATTGGAAGCTGAAAGAGCAAGGAAGGATTTAGAACTTTCCGATACGATTGTATCTAATTTTGCGTTCTGAAATCAAAGAATAGTATGCAGGAGAAAAATTGGAGAGGAATTGTTTTTTTGAACGCAATCGTTTTTAGTAGTTTCTTTATTGGAAAATGTTTTTCGCAGGAATTTCTCAGTGGTTCTACATTGAATAAATCTCTGATGGAGGAAGTTGTGGATTTTCACAATCAGGCGCGTGCCGAAGTAGGTGTAGAACCTTTGATTTGGTCGGTGGAACTTAGCATTCATGCACAGAAATGGGCGGAACATCTGGCGAAATCCAATGGTTGCCGGATGAAACATCGTCCCGAACGTGGAAAATGGAAAGCTGTGTACGGCGAAAATATTTATTGGGGCAAAGGTTATAGTCAGGAAGATTCCCCTTTGTTGGCAAGTGTTCTTTGGTACGAAGAAAAAAAAGATTTCAAAAATAATTTGATCAAACCCAGTCGGGGGCCACAAACCGGACATTATAGTCAGATGGTTTGGCGAACTACAAAAGAAGTCGGGATGGGCATGGCGATTTGTCGGAATGGCGATGTGATTGTCGTGGCAAATTATAATCCGCCGGGAAATTACATCGGTGAGCGTGCTTATTGATTTCTTCTTATTTTTTAATTCCAGAATTTCACATTTTTATCCAAAATCACTCAAAATTTACTTAAAACGAACCAAAATATTGGGTTTTTGGGTGAATTTTTCGTAAATTCGCGAAGATTCAATTTTCCCGGATATTTCATCCATTCGATTGGGAGGATTTATTTTTTAGGAATTTCATCGTGAAATTCTTCTGTTGAGAATAGTTTTTATTCTTCTGTAAGCAGATTATTTTTTATTTAACTCATCTTCTTTTCCCTGAGAAAAGAGGAAAAAAAATTATATTGTATATGACGAATTTTAAAGTAGGAATTATTGGCGCAGGACCGAGCGGTTTAGCAATGTTGAGAGCCTTTGAAGCCGAACTAAAGAAGGGAAATGCCATTCCCGAAATCAAATGTTATGAAAAACAAGATAACTGGGGCGGAATGTGGAATTATACCTGGCGCACCGGAGTAGGGAAGTATGGGGAGCCCATTCATGGCAGTATGTATAAATATTTATGGTCCAACGGCCCGAAAGAATGTTTGGAATTTGCCGATTATACGTTTATGGATCATTTCAAAAAACCAATTTCATCTTATCCACCAAGAGAGGTTTTGTTTGACTATATCCAGGGGAGAATTAAGAAAAGTAAAGCGCGGGATTATATCCAGTTCAATACGGTAGCGCGCTGGGTGGATTATCTGGAAGATAAAAAACAGTTTCGTGTCATTTTTGACGATTTGAAAAAGAATGAAACTTTTGAGGAATATTTTGATTATTTAGTGGTGGGAACGGGGCATTTCTCGACGCCCAATATGCCTTATTTCAAAGGAATTGATAATTTTCCGGGAGCCGTCATGCACGCGCATGATTTCCGGGGTGCGGATCAATTTATCGACAAGGATATCCTGATCATTGGAAGCAGTTATTCGGCCGAAGATATTGCTGTTCAGTGTTATAAACACGGTTCAAATTCCATTACGATTTCGTATCGTTCCAATCCGATTGGCGCAAAATGGCCGAAAGGAATTGAAGAAAGACCGCTGGTCACACATTTTGAAGACTCAACGGCTTATTTCAAAGACGGAAGCAGTCAGAAATTTGATGCGGTGGTTGTTTGTACCGGTTATCAGCATAAATTTCCATTCCTGCCCGATAATTTGAGACTAAAAACCAAAAACTGTCTGTATCCCGATAATCTTTACAAAGGAGTTGTTTTTCAGGAAAATACGCAGTTGTTGTTTTTGGGGATGCAGGATCAGTATTATACTTTCAATATGTTTGATGCGCAGGCTTGGTTTGCAAGAGATTATATGTTGGGACGAATTGAAATTCCTGAAGCGGAGGAACGTGCAGCGGACATTGCACACTGGATGAAAATGGAAGCTGAAACCGAAACCGGCGATGATCACGTGGATTTCCAAACGGCTTATATCAAGGATTTAATGACTTACACGGATTATCCGCCATTTGATCTGGACAAAGTAGCCGAAATGTTTAAACTATGGCTGGAAAGTAAGGAAGAAAACATCCTGAATTACCGCGATAAAGTATATCGATCCGTGATGACCGATACGCTGGCGGAGGAACATCATACTTCCTGGATGGAAGAGTTGGACGATAGTTTGGAACGCTTTCTGGATGAAGAAGAAGCTGATGAAAAGGAATTAAGTAAAGTGAATTATTACTAATTACAATACATTTAGTTCTGGATTTCTAATTAGAAATCAATTGGACGTACCCTGAAAACCTCAAAGTTTTTGGGGTATTTTTTTGATATAATTTAAAGTTAATTTTCGGGTTCCTCTACTTTGGTCAGATATTTTGTTTTCTTTGAAATCCGGGCTTTCATCAGGCTGTTGACAATGATAGCCAAAACCATAATGGCAGTGGCAACGTAAAACAAAGGCGTCATTTTTTCAGACTCACCAAAAATCAGATAAGCCAAAATGATTCCGTAAACCGGTTCCAGATTGACATTGAGAAGCAACGTAAACGGACTGATGTGTTTCATAAGCCGAACGGATTCAATCATCGGATAAGCGGTAAATAAACTCCCCAAAAGTAAAAGCAAGCCGATGTCGGTCCAGGAAATATCGGTAATTGCCGAAGTCCCGCCAAAGAAAGGCAGGAAAAGACAAACGATGAGCCAGCCGCCGATCATTTCGTAAAACATGATTTTTTGTGAAGGGAATTTTGCATGGATTTTTCCGTTCATTACTGAAAACAAAGCCGATAAAAAACTACAAATAACGCCCAGTACAATTCCGAGCCAATAATCGGGACTTGCATTGTAAATCAATAAAATACAAGCTGAAACAATGATGGCCAAAACGATTTCGGAAAGGTTGATTTTCCGTTTGAAAAAAAGAGGTTCCAAAAAGGCAGAAAACAAAGCTCCGGTAGAAAGTGTGCTCAGGGCCACCGCGACATTGGATACTTTGATCGCACCAAAAAATGCCATCCAATGCAACCCGATTACGACTCCGATTCCGAGTAACATGGCCAAATCTTTTGGACTGATTTTCAATGGGATTTTTCTGAATTTCAGAATGAGGAATAAAACCGCCATGGCGAATAATACCCGATACCAAACCAAAGGCACGGCTTCGACCTGTATGAGTTTTCCCAAAACGCCGGTAAATCCCCACAGAAGGACGATGAACTGTAAACGGAATTGTGCTGAATTAATCAAAAAAAATATTTTTGTAAAATTAAATCATATCTAAATTGAAAACTCTAATTAAACTGAAAGTTTTTCAAAATAAAAAGCCGGTCAAAACCGGCTTTCTAAAAACTATGTTTATTGAACTAAGCTTCTACCAAGTTTTCAACTTTTACTCGCCATCCGTAAGGATCTTCACTGATTCCCATCTGGATGTCCACCAGTTTTTTCTTCAGAATTTGACCATAGGACTCTTCGGGAGAAAGTGTAGGTAATTCCAGTCTTTCATCGCCATATCCGACTGCCACATAGTTGTTTACCACAACAGCAGTTCCTACACCGAATACTTCTTTCAAATTACCGTTTTTGTGGGCATTGTACACTTCATCCACTGTAATTTTTCGAACTTCTACGTCCCATCCCTGAGCTTCGGCCAGCTGCAACATACTGTCGCGCGTTACACCGTTTAGAATTCTTTCAGAAGTTGGTGCAGTAATTAATTTGTCGCCAATTCTTACCATTACGTTCATGGTTCCGGCTTCTTCGATAAAGGTATGCGTGGCATCGTCCGTCCATACAATTTGATCATAACCTTCTTCACGCGCAAGGTGCGTCGGGTAGAAAGACCCGGCATAGTTTCCGGCTGCTTTGGCAAAACCAACTCCACCGTTGGCCGCGCGGCTGTATCGGTCGGCGATTTTTACCGACAAAGGTTTGTTGTAATAATTCGGCGCAACGGCAGTCAGGATTACAAATAAATATTCGTTAGCAGAGCGTGCAGTGATGGCTTCTTCGGTTGCGAACATTACGGGACGTAGGTAAAGCGACATTCCGTATGTATCGGGAACCCATTGTCTGTCAAGATCCACCAAAGCTTTCAATCCGTCGATGAAAATATCTTCCGTGATGTGGGGCATGTCCAAACGTTCTGCCGATTTATTCATGCGTTCAAAGTTCTTTTCCGGTCTGAATAGAAAAACTTCTCCTTCTGCACTTTTATAAGCTTTCATTCCTTCAAATATTCCTTGGCCATAGTGGGCAACTGAAATGGCAGGTGTAAATTCTAATTTTCCGTAAGGTTTTATGATGGGTTCGCTCCACTTTCCGTCCTTGTACCATGATAAAAGCATATGGTCGGAAAATGCAGTTCCGAAGGTTTCAATATTAAATACGTCAGGGGTAAATCTGGATTCTTTGATTTTCTCAATAATCATAATCTCAATTTTTGTTATTTTATTTCGCGTTTCGCAAATTTACTTATAATAATTAAAAATGCGGGTGTAAACAAAGATTAAAAATTTTACTTTTGAAAATGCTTTCAAGGAAAATCATATTGACCGAAGACGGCTCAGCGACCATTCATTTAGAGGAATGGAACGAGTCTTATCATTCCAAACACGGTGCGGTTCAGGAAGCTTATCATGTGTTCATTCGGAACGGATTGGATTTTTTCAAAGAAAATTCTGAAGTTTCGATTTTAGAGATCGGATTTGGAACCGGATTGAATGCTTTGATCAGCTTTCTTGAAATCTCAGAAACTCATCAAAAAATCAATTATACGGGGATTGAGAAGTTTCCGGTTTTGGAAGAGGAATTTCGTAAATTGAATTATCCCAAAGCTTTGAAACAATTCCAACAGGATTTAAAATTTTCCGAAACCGAAATTTCAGCGGTTTATAATTCTTTGATGAAAGCCAATTGGGAGGATTTTCAAGCCATTCATCCCAACTTTAAGCTTCAAAAACTCCAAGCAGATTTTCTCGAATATGAGTACCCAAAGGAAGCCTTTGATTTGATTTATTTCGATGCTTTTGGGGCAAGGGTTCAACCGGAATTATGGACCGAAGAATTGTTCGATAAACTTTTCAAATCCTTGAAACCGGGAGGAATGCTGACGACTTATTCGTCCAAAGGAAGTGTGCGAAGGGCATTGATTTCAGTCGGATTTCGGGTGGAAAAGCGTCCCGGTCCGCCCGGTAAAAGAGAAATGTTGGTAGCGTTCAAAAATTAAAATTTATTCAAAAATGACTCCTTTCAACGTTAGAATTTACGGACTTTTGGTACACGAAAACCGATTGCTGATTATCCGCGAACCTTTTGCAGGAATGATTATCGATAAATTTCCCGGTGGCGGATTGGAATTTGGCGAAGGAACTATTGATTGCCTGAAACGGGAATTCAAGGAAGAATTAAATTTGGAAATTGAAGTGCTGGAACATATCTATACGCAGGATTTTTTTCTGGCTTCGCATTTTGATGAAAAGGAACAGATTCTGATGATTTATTACAAAGTAACGGCCAAAGATATAGCGCAACTGGAAATTTTGGATTCTGATATTCAAGCACTCATCTGGAAAGATTTGAACGAAGTTACTACAAATGATTTGAGTTTACCGACCGATAAATTGGTGTTGGAGATGGTGCTGGGAATTTAAAGTTTAAGGTTTAAAGTCTAAAGTTCATCCTCCTACGGTGGACTACTTCGTAGAGTTCAAAGTTTCACAAAACTATGTGTTAAATATAGTTTGACTTAGATTAATTAAAACAACTCTCTGTCTTCAAAATACTGAATAACCGCATTTTTCATCAAAATCGTTTGTTCGTTGGGTTTCAATTCGGGAAGGGGTTCCAGGAATTCAAACTGTGGCCAGCCGTCTTTATCCAATCCGTCGAAACGATAATAACCAAAGGGTTCCAAAACCCGACACACCGCAATATGCAAAAGATTTACTTTGTCATCTTTTTTGAACCTACGTTTTCCTTTCCCTAATTCCTGGACTCCAATCAGAAATAAAATGGTATCCAAATCCGGCTTTTCGCCATCGGTGAAATTCTCTTCAAAAAACTTTTCAATTGCCGCCCATTTTTCTTTGGCGGATAATTCCGTTTCATTCATTTTGCAAATTTACGACAATAGTTCAGGGACTTGAGAGGTACTTGGATAATTTTTCCGAAATTTGGTTTTTTCTTGAAATATGAATTGGATTATTTTAGTCATAGGCGGTCTTTTTGAAGTCGCTTTTACTTATTGCATCGGTCGCGCAAATTCGGCTGCCGGAACCGAAAAATATTTATGGTATTTGGGGTTTTTAATCAGCGTATCCATCAGTATGGCGTTGCTGATCAAAGCCACCAAAACACTTCCATTGGGAACGGCTTATGCGGTTTGGAGCGGAATTGGTGCCGTAGGTTCAGTTCTGATGGGCATTTTTTTCTTCAAAGAACCGACCGATTTCTGGCGTTTGTTTTTCATTTTTACCTTAATTTCATCCATCGTCGGATTAAAAGTCGTTTCAAGTTAAATGGAGAAATTTATTGATAAAATTGTTTCGGAACTGCTTCAGAATTCAAAAGATTTAGAAAAAACAATTTTGATTCTTCCGGGCAATCGTCCGAAATTATTTTTCAGAAGAGCATTTCAGAAACAACAAGAAAATATTTTATTGCCCCGATTTTTGAGCATCGACGAATTTGTTCAATCCGTATCAGGACTTCAACCGATTTCGCAGATTCAGCTTTGGTTTCAAGCTTATGATTCCTATCAGAAAGTCGTTGAAAAACCCGACGAATTTGAGTCTTTTCTGAAATGGATTCCGACTTTGCAAAAAGATTTTGACGATATCAATGCTTCGCTTGTCAATGCCGAAGAGCTTTTTGATTATCTGGTATCGGCCGAACGAATTAAAAAATGGGGACAGGAAGAACTGGAAGTCGGGAGTAATCAGCTGATGAGTAAGCATCTGTATTTCTGGAAGATGGCGCGGGATTTATTTTTTAAGCTGAATGAAGATTTGCTTGAAAAAGGTTTGGCTTATCGAGGATTGCTGTACAAAAAAGCGGTTGATAAACTCCCCGAATATTTAGAGGGAAATGAAAACCAATTTGTTTTTGCCGGTTTGAATGCGCTTTCCAATGCGGAACGAAAGATTTTATTTGAATTAAATAAAAGCGGAAACACGAAGCTGTATTGGGATTCCGACCGATATTATATGGAAGACCTCAATCAGGAGTCGGGTTTGTTTTTGCGTCAATACAAAGAAAGTTTGGACGAATGGAACTGGGAATTTGATCATTTTTCACAGCCGAAAAAGATTCAGGTCACCGGAATTGGAAAAAGAGTAGGACAGGCCAAATATTTACATCGGATTTTGGAAGAAATTCCCGAAGAAGAATGGACAGATACAGCGGTGGTTTTGGCCGAAGAAGGTCTTTTGCCAGCGGTTTTGAGTTCGATTCCGGAGAAGATTTCCAAAGCCAATATCACGATGGGATTTCCGCTGAACAAATCCACGATGGCTTATTTTTTCCGTTCGGTTTTTGAATTGCAGATGAACCGTGAAAAATTAGGAAATGGTACTTCTTATTATTTCAAAAACGTTCTGGACATTCTGGGCAATACGATTTTCCGGGAAGAAACTTCGGTATCGACCGAGTTTGCGCTTCGCATCCGACGTGAAAATTATATATTTTCTTCCCCGAAATTTTTACTGGAAAATCTGAAGGAAAGTATTTTTCAGGCATTGTTTCAAATTCCCGAAAATCCGATTGCTTTTGTGTCGCATCTTCAGGATTGGGTGGACGAACAAATGCGTGAGTCTAAATTGAAAATCAATGAATTGGACAAGGAATATCTCTATCGTTTCAGTTTGTTGTTTGCGCAGTTGAAGGAAGAATTGGGCGAATTTTCACACATCAAAGATTTTAAAACTTTGTATGTTTTGTACAATCGTTTGTTGCAAAATGAAACCATTTCCTTTGTGGGAGAGCCTTTGGAAGGATTGCAAATCGTCGGTTTATTGGAAACCCGTTTGCTGGATTTCAAAAATGTGATTATTTTATCGGTCAACGATGGGATTCTTCCGCCGGGACGTGTGGAGAATTCTTTCATTCCTTATGACATTCGTCGCGAAACGGGACTCAATACTTTTACCGAAAACGATGCGGTTTTTGCTTATCATTTTTATCGATTGCTTCAACGAGCAGAAAAGATTGAATTGATTTACAATACCGAGCCGGATTCGATGGGTTCGGGCGAAAAAAGTCGGTTCATCACTCAAATTGACATCGAGTCCGGGCATTCGGTTCAACATAAAATTGCAGCTCCGGAGTTTTTGGCGCCTGTCAAACAGGATTTAATAATTCCGAAAACCGAAAAGGTGATGGAAGCTTTGAATTCCTGGGCAGAAAAAAGGATTTCGCCTTCGTCTTTGAATACTTATTTGCGCAATCCTGTCCAGTTTTATCAGCAATATGTTTTGGGATTGGATCAGTTTGAAGAAGTCGAAGAAACAGTAGGAGCAAGGGTTCTGGGCAATATCGTACACAAATCTTTGGAGGAATTGTACAAACCTTTGTTAAACAAAATCCTGATTCCTTCCGATATAAAACCTTTGCTTGAAAAATTAGAAACTGTGGTAGAGGAATGTTTCAAAGCCGAATACAAAAGCGGGGAATATAAAAAAGGAAAGAATTATCTGATTTATAAAATCGTTTATTCTTTTGTGGAAAATGTTTTGAAAAACGATTTGAAAATGGCGGAAAATTCGGAATTCGTGATTCATTCGCTCGAACAGAATGTGAAAGTTGATTTCCGTTTGGCGAACGGTCGTGAAGTCAAAATTGGCGGAATCATCGACCGAATTGATTCCGTAAACGGGCGAAAAAGGATCATCGATTATAAAACCGGATTTGTGGATGAAAAAGCGTTGAACATTAATTCCGAAAAGTTAGGGAAAGTTTTTACTGAGAATAAATTTTCATTGCCTTTGCAACTTTTACTTTATGCCGAAATGTTTTTCCGAAATGCTGAAAATCAATTTGTTCAGTTTGGAATTTATCCTTTGAAATATCCGAAAAAAGGAGTGATTTCTTTGAAAATCGATAAAGAATTTGAGTTTGATAATGAAATTTTAAATTGGATTGATCAGCCGTTGAGCGGATTGATTGAGGAAATTTTAAATCCTGAAATTCCCTTCACACCGGTTCGAGAAATAGTTGAGTCGGATTAATTTTTCAATTAATTATCTTTACATCCGAAATCAAATCCAGCTATGCCGAAAACAATTGCGCTTTTGTACCACGAAGTCATCGATGATTATTCCGAGTCGGGTTTTCAGAACAAGGATAATTTGGCGTATATGCACAAAACCGAAGTTTTTAGAAAGCATTTGGAAATTTTTAAAAATCATTTGAATTCAGGGAATTCCAAAGTTGAAAATCATCTTTTTACATTTGATGATGGTGGGATTTCCAATTTAAAATCGGCGCGGATTCTGGAAGAAAATGATTGGAAAGGAATTTATTTCATTACCACAAAACGCATCGGAACATCTGGGTTTTTAGCCGAAAACGACATTAGAACTTTGCACGAGAATGGACATATCATCGGTTCTCATTCGCATACACATCCGATGATTTTCAGGAGTTTGACGTATGTGCAAATGCTGGAAGAATGGAAAGTTTCCAAAGGAATTTTGGAAGAAATTCTGGGCGAAGAAATTTTACATTGTTCCGTTCCGGGCGGTGATTCCGATTTGAAAACCTATGAGTCAGCTATGGAAGCTGGATTTAAATATATTTTTGATTCCGAACCAATTGTGGAAACGAGAAAGCTTCAAAATGCCGATATTTTTGGGCGATTCAGTGTGAAAGCTCAGACGAGCGATCAGCAATTTTTAGAAATGCTTACTTTGAAAAATCTCGCGAGTTTGCAAAGAAACCGAAAGATTAAAGCTAAGATTAAAAAGTTGATTTTTCCAATTCATCAATACATTCAAAACCGTAAAAATGAATAAGCCGATTCGCGTTGTTTGCCTTTTCGGCACTGGAATTATTTTCGATAAAACCCTGAGTGTTTTATTGGAAAAGGACGTGAATGTGGTGGGTGTTGTGAATGCGAATAAACATCAAAAAGGCATTGATTTTTCCTATCTGAAAATTGCCGGAAAAAAATATGGATATTGGAAAGTTTTTCTGCAGATTTTAGGTCGGATTTATTATAAAATTTTAAACGGAAAAAAGGACCGTGAAATCTTTCATCAGATTTATAATTCCGAAGAAATTCATTCCATTATTGAAAATTACAGTTTCGAAACCCATCAGACCGATGATTATGGAAAGCCCGAAACTTTGGAATTCATAAAATCCCTTGAGCCGGATTTATTGTTGGTGCATACCGGTTATTGGGTTGGAAAAAAAGTCCGGGATTTGGTAAATGGAAAAGTTATTGGTGGTCATCCCGGGATTACGCCGGATTATCGGGGCGTTCATTCGCCATTTTGGGCGGTTTTCAATGAGGAGCCGGAAAAGATTGGTTATACGGTTTTCTGGTTGGACAGTGGAGTGGATACGGGCGATATTCTACATCAGGAAAGGGTTTCGGTAGAAAGGGGCGATAGTTATTTTACGTTGAGTTGGAAGGGAATGGTGGGGATTGCGGAAAATCAGGCGAGAATTATCAAAGAAATGGAAAAAGGATTAGAGCCGAAAGCCCGGAAAGTCGGAGAAGTAGATGAGAAAACGAATTATAATCATCCGACGATTTTTCAGTATTTGAAATACAGGAGGATGCAGAAGGAAGTGAGGTGATTATTATTCATTCATTCATTCATTCATTCATTCTCCCGGTTTCCAGAACACTTCTTTAAAATTAATTATTTTATCATTTTCGATTTTGATTCCTTCGTTTTCAAGTAATTGATTCATTAGGTCAGGAGGTGAGAAATGGTGTTTTCCGGTGAGGAGTCCGTTTCGGTTGACGACGCGATGCGCGGGAACATCGGGGTGGTTTCCTGCGTTGTTCATTGCATATCCGACCATTCGAGCAGAGCCTTTCCGACCGAGGAATTCTGCGATAGCGCCATAGGAAGTTACTTTTCCAAATGGAATTTTTCGGGTGACTTCATAGACTTTATCATAAAAAGATTCTTCCAGGGCTGCCATCTAAACGATTTGTTTGTAAATTTAGACATTAATCCTATTTATTTTTTGAATGAAGAATGAAATTCTGATCAATACGATTCGAACCCGTCCCCGTTTTAAGGTTGTTTCGGGCATGAGTGCGCAAGGGTTTTCCGATAAAGTGAATTTGCATTTAAAAAACCGTTCCAGAGTTTTGAGTGGCTATTGCAATACGGAAGTGGGAAGAATTAGTATGATTCAGGATCAGGATAAATATTGGGCACCTCAATTGGAATTGAGGATTGAGAAGAACCCAGATAATCCTTCTCAAATTGAAATTCGTGGAATTTTTGGACCAAGAAATTCGGTATGGACGCTTTTCATGTTTTCTTATGGTTTGGGTGGAGCGATTTTGCTTACAACCGGTTTGTATGGATGGATTGAGGTGGCATTGGACATTGGTAATTTTTGGGTTTGGACTAATTTAATCGGATTGATTTTGATCATTGGACCTTATGTTTCATCTTTTGTGGGAAAAAGAATAGCCCGAAATCATGTGGATTTGCTTCGGGCTTTTATTGAAAGAGTTTTGGTCGAAGAAAAAGTAATCTCCTGATTATTTTAAAGAAACCGTAACGCCTGCGTTTACGCCGACGGTATAAGGATTGAAGTTTTCTACATCGTTCACGGGATTGATTAGATATTTGAAATTCGGTTCCAGATTTAGTTGAACATTTTCCATAATCATCATGTCAAATTTTAGTCCTGCATTGGCGCTGAACGATGTTTTGTTCAGATTATCGGCTTTTCCGAGTTCTTCTGTATATCCTTCGGTGTGCACATAGATTTTATTTTTTGATAGCAGCCATGTACTACCACCTCCTGTTGCACTAATTCCGATGGATCCTGTTTTGAAAAGGGCAATTTCAGCTTCTACTGGAATTTCTATGTATTGAGATTGTTGGCGAAGATTTCCTTCGATTGTTTTATTATTGAGTTCGCCCAGGGCATTGGACGAGACCAAATTGTTGTCCACACGAAGTTCGCCATGGTATTTAATGTTTACGTGATCCGCTTTATTGGGGCTTCCGAGGGCTGCGTTTGCGTATTCAATATTGGCAGCCAGAGGCACGTCTTTGGTCAATTGTTCAAATCCTGTTACCGTGACACCCGTTCGGATTTTTATGTGTGGGCTCAATGCATAAGCGCCTTTTACACCATAGGAAAGGGTTACATTGTTTTCGGTTCTGTATTTTCCCATTTCATCGGCTAACATGGAATTTCCGACAAAGGAATTTAGGGCCATTGGGGAAACAAATCCTGAGATATAAAACCGGTCAAAATCGATTTTCTTTTTTGGGAGCGGAACAGATTTTTTCTTTTTATTTTGATTGGAATTTACCGCAATAAGTTCTTTATCCTTTAAAATTGGAGAGAAATATTCTAATTTTTCTATGGGAAGAATTAGGTTTTCGGGATTCCAGAGATTTGTATTCCATTCGGGGTGATTGTTTTGATGGACTATTTTAGGGTTTTGGTTGGATTCTTTTTGAATGGAGTTGAAATCCGCTACGTAATTATTAGTTGATGTGTTTAAATGAGTTAAATTATTTTCATATAAATTTGAATTTAATATTCTTGATTGTCGATTTTCTTTTTGTGCAATCGTTTCTGATGTTGTGGAATTCAATATTTGAAAATCCGAGTTTTGATTCCAATTTGGATTACTTTCAGAATTGTTTTTGTTCAAATCTGGATGAAGATTATTGTTTAGTTCTTGGCTTTGTTTTGTAATTGCATTTGAATTTTGATTGGTTTTTGAGTTCGATTCAAATTCAAAAACATCAAATACAAATCCACCTCCCACGATCAGGAGTCCCACAATTGCGATGCCCGATAGGGTTGTCCAGAAAGGGAATATTCTTTTTTTCTCTTTTTGTCCTATTTGTTGTTGAATAAATTCCCAAGCTCCATTTGGAGGTGGTTGGGGTATATCTAAATTCTTTTTGAAAAAGCGGTCAATTTTATTTTTCATTTTGACACAAATTTTATTTCATTATTTTTTTTTATCAAATCTTTCAGTTTTTCCCTTGCTCTCGATAAGTTCGATTTTGAAGTTCCCACTGAAATTTGCAACATATCGGCTATTTGCTGATGTGAATAGCCTTCGATCGCATAGAGGTTAAATACTTGCTGATAGCGATCGGGCAGCGTCCGAATGAATTCAAGCAATTCCTCGTAGGTATATTCATCCGGTTCCAAATCTATATCGTCCGAAGTTTCATCGGGTGTTATTTCTTCGTTTAAAACATAGAGATGGTTTTTCTTACGATGTCTTTCGATACAGGCATTGACCATAATTCGGCGAAGCCAACCTTCAAACGAACCTTCGAAACGGAACTGATCAATTTTTTTGAAAATCACAATAAATCCTTCTTGGAAAACATCTTGTGCGTCTTCATAGGAATTGGAATAGCGCAGACAAACAGAAAAGAGTTGAGAAGAATATCTTTTATAGATTTCTGATTGAGCGCTTCGTCGGTTTTCCTGACATTTGCGGATTAATATTTTCAGATTTTCATCCAAGGGTCCTAATTAAGGGATTTCTATTTCTTTTATAATAAATTGGGCTTGCTGATTTTCATCTATTCCCGCCCAAAAGCGAAAAGTATAAGTTCCGCTTGAAGTGGGTACGAACTGCAGTGTATTGACTGCAGCTTGCGGGGCATCAATGCAATTTTCATTTCGCAAGAGGGAAGTGATGATAGAAACCGTTCTTTCGTTTCCCGAAATCTGATAATCATAATCAAAGAATAATTCACAATCGTTTGATTTTGTGAAATAGGTTTTGATTTCCGTCACGGATTTTACCGGATTAATTTCCTTAATTGAAATGCTGTCGATAGGAACGTACTGATAGGTCACTTGCGTTGTAGGTTCATCATCGAGACAAGCATTGAAAAATAATCCTATCGTCATGAGTACTGCCCAGTATTTTAAATTTTTCATACCCAATTAATTCATTGAATTCACTTTTCTAATGATGCGAAAACAATCAAAAGGTTGCGTTAAAGGTTAAGATTTCAGAAAGTTACAAATTATTTTTTATCCAATAAATCGGGACGGCGGATTTTTGTTCGTTCGATGGCATTCTGATGACGCCATTCTTCAATTTTGGCAAAATCGCCTGACAATAAAATATCGGGAACCTTTAAACCTTTGTATTCCGATGGTCTTGTGTAAACTTCGGGTGCCAATAAATCATCCTGAAAAGAGTCGGAGAGGGCAGAAGTTTCATCGTTGAGCACACCCGGAAGTAGTCGTATGATGCTGTCGGCAAGAACGGCTGCCGCAAGTTCGCCACCGCTCAAAACGTAATCACCAATGGAAATTTCGCGGGTAACAAATAAATCGCGCACGCGCTGATCCACGCCTTTGTAATGTCCGCAAAGCATAATGATATTGCCTTTGAGTGAAAGTTCGTTGGCAATGTTTTGATTGAGCGTTACCCCGTCAGGTGTGAGGTAAATGATTTCATCATAATCTCTTTCGGATTGTAATTTCGAAATGCATTTATCAATGGGTTCGATCATCATAACCATTCCGGCGCCGCCACCGTACTGATAATCATCGACTTGTTTGTAGTTGCCAAGCGAATAATCTCTGAGGTTGTGCAAATGAACTTCTACGAGTCCTTTGTCCTGAGCACGTTTCAAGATGGAAGCCTCAAACGGGCTTTTGAGTAATTCGGGTAAAACGGTGATGATGTCTATGCGCATAATGGCGCAAAATTAGGAATTTGTTTTGAGTTAGAAATTCTTATTCCATTCGTTTTACCGGTTCCAGTTTTTCCAGTTCTTCTTGTGTAAATAGTCGGTAATGAATTTTGAAAGTTTTGCCGAGTGGTGTTTCGAGTGAAAATCCGCCTGCACCAAATCCGTCGGTTACATCGAGTGTGAAATGGCTGTATTGCCAATATTCAAATAAATCTCTATCTACCCAAAATTCTGAATCTTCGATAGTTCCGATCATCACATCGTTCATGCGTGGAAAAAATCCGCCTTTCTCAAAACATTGTGGCTGTGTTCCTTCGCAGCAACCGCCGGCCTGATAAAACATCAGTTCGCCGTGGGTTTCTTTGAGTTGTTTGATTAATTCTATTGCTTCGTTTGTTGCGTCAAGTCGTTTCATTGTTCGAAATTTTAAATTAAAATAAAAAGGGTAATCCTCAGATTACCCTCCCTCTCTACTAACCTACTCCTTAGAAAAATCCAAGTTTGTTCTTATTGTATGAAATCAACATATTTTTAGTTTGTCGGTAGTGACCCAACATCATTTTGTGATTTTCCCGTCCGATACCAGATTGTTTGTATCCGCCAAATGGAGCGCCTGCCGGATAATTATGATAATTATTTACCCAAACACGACCTGCCTGAACGGCTCTTGGTACCTGATAAATTTCGTGGGCGTCGCGCGTCCAAACGCCTGCACCCAATCCGTAAAGTGTATCATTTGCGATTTCGATGGCTTCTTCAACCGTTTTGAAAGTGGTAACTGCCAAAACAGGTCCGAAGATTTCTTCCTGGAAAATTCGCATTTTGTTGTGTCCTTTGAAAAGCGTGGGTTGGATGTAGTATCCGCCTTCCAGTTCGCCTTCCAATTTGTTTACACCGCCTCCGGTCAATAGTTCAGCACCTTCTTGTTTTCCCAATTCGATGTAAGAATTAATCTTATCGTACTGAATTTTTGAAGCCTGAGCACCCATCATGACCGTTGTGTCCAATGGATTTCCAACTTTGATGGCTTCGGTACGCTGAATTACTTTCTCGATGAATTTTTCGTAAATGTCTTCCTGGATCAGAAGTCGGGTAGGAGCTGTACAGATTTCACCTTGGTTGAATGCAAATAAAACAGCGCCTTCGATGGCTTTGTCCAGGTATTCATCATCATGATCCATCACTGAATTGAAGAAAATGTTTGGAGATTTCCCGCCCAATTCCAGTGTCACTGGAATGATATTTTCCGTTGCATATTGCATCACCATACGTCCGGTTGCGGTTGAACCTGTAAAGGCTGCTTTTGCAACTTTTGGATTGGTAACCAATGTACGTCCGAGTTCTGCTCCGAATCCGTTTACGATGTTGATCACACCTGCCGGAACTATATCTTCAATTAATTCCATCAAAACCAAAATCGAAGTCGGTGTGCTTTCTGCGGGTTTCAAAACAACCGAACAACCTGCTGCCAAAGCCGGAGCCAGTTTCCAAACGGCCATCAGGATCGGGAAGTTCCACGGAATAATCTGTGCTACGACACCGATGGGTTCGTTGATAATCAATGATAATGTATCTTCGTTCAGTTCGGTTGCCGAACCTTCTTCTGCACGGATTACACCTGCGAAATAACGGAAATGATCAATTGCCAAAGGAATATCGGCGTTTAAAGTTTCCCGGATTGCCTTTCCGTTGTCAATGGTTTCTACCGTCGCCAGATACTCAAGGTTGGCTTCCAAACGATCGGCGATTTTATTTAAAATGATACTTCTTTCGGTAGCTGAAGTTTTGCTCCAGGTTTTGAAAGCTTCGTGTGCGGCATCTACAGCGAGTTCAATGTCTTCTTTGGAAGAATGCGCTGCTTTGGTGAAAGCTTTTCCGGTAAGTGGAGAAATATTGTCAAAATATTTACCGTTTACGGGCGGTGTCCATTTTCCTCCGATATAGTTATTGTAATGGCTTTTGAATTCAGGCCAGTTTTTTACAGTTGAACTCTGCGTTGCGGTTGCTTTTGGTGCATCCAAAACCTCTAAATTTTCATTGCTCATATTTATATTATTTATAGTTAATAATTTAATTTTGATAAAGTTAGAAGTTAAAAATTTCAAAAAGTAGATTGATTAGTGTCAAAAAATAGTATCTTAGTGTCATCTGAATTAAATCACATATTTTGATTATGAATTCATCCATCGAAAGGATATATGAAGAAGGAAAAGTGATCACTCCGATTGAGAATCAATTGAGTTTTCACACCGATAATTTGGATCTTCATTTGTTTGAAACCAAAATGAAGGCTTATCATTTTGACTTGTCTTTTGATGAAATTTCGATGATTTCCATGCTTTCGGGGAAAAAAATCATGCATTTTGAAAATGATTCATTTGAATTTATCCCTTGGGAAACTTTGATTTTGGATAAAAGTAAACAGATGAGCATCGATTTTCCAGAAGCCGATAATCATAATCCTACACGATGTATGGCTTTGATTATTTCGCCTGATGAAATCAAAGAAACGCTTCTTTTGCTCAATGAAAATGCACCCAAAATTGATAATGCAGTTTGGTCACTTGATGCTTCTTCCGTGAAATTTGAAAATGATTTTATTTTAAGTCGTTACATTGAAAAAATAATTCTTTTGGCTTCGTCGAATAGTCAATACAAAGAAACTTTGAGCAAGCTGACCACAAAAGAGCTCATCATTCATTTGTTGCAATCACAGGCTCGAAATGTATTGTTGAAAGAAACTTCCTCGCTTTTGAATGTCAATCAATTGGCTTATGCCATAGATTATATTCGAAAGAATTCCGACAAAGTTCTTTCGGTTGAAGAAGTTGCTGAAAAAGCTTATATGAGCAAATCGACTTTTCATCGTCATTTTAAAAGAGAAGTAGGCATCACACCGAGTGAGTTTATTTTAAATGAAAAAATAAAACGAGCCAAATTTCTTTTGAAAACAACCACTCAATCTGTGGGAGACATCGCTTATTCGCTTGCGTTTAACACGCCGAGTCAATTTATAAAACATTTTAAACGAGTTACGGGAACTACTCCCTTGAAATTCAAGCAAGGATTTAATTGATAATAAGGGGGTTATTTAAATTGAATTAAACCTTTTAAAAGTCATTTACTTGGAGTGGTCAATTTCGTAACTTTGGGCTTTTAAATTTTTAAGCATGTTTCCATATCAGCGTCATCGCAGACTTCGAAAAAATGAAGCCATTCGTAGTTTAATCCGTGAAAATTATTTGTCACCGCAGGATTTTGTTTTGCCGATTTTTGTTGCCGAAGGCGAAAACATCAAACAGGAAATTCCTTCTATGCCTGGAATTTATCGTCATTCGCTTGATCTAACCATTAAAGAAGTCAAAGAAATATGGGATTTGGGAATCAAGGCAGTTAATATTTATGTGAAAGTGGATGAAAATCTAAAGGATAACACTGGAAAAGAAGCATGGAATCCCGACGGCTTGATGCAGCGTACAATCCGTGAAATTAAAAATGCAGTGCCTGAAATGATTGTGATGCCGGACGTGGCTTTGGATCCTTTTTCCATGTATGGTCATGATGGAATCGTTTCAAAAGGTGAAGTTTTGAACGATGAAACCAATGATGCTTTGGTGAAAATGAGTCTTGCACAAGCTACTGCCGGAGCTGATTTTGTTGCGCCGAGCGATATGATGGACGGAAGAATTGGAGCGATTCGCGAAGCTTTGGAAGAAAATGGATTTCCCAATGTGGGCATTATTTCTTATTCGGCCAAATACGCAAGTTCTTTTTACGGACCTTTCCGGGATGCTTTGGACAGTGCGCCGGTTGACAATCAAGAAATCCCAAAAGACAAAAAGACTTATCAGATGGATTTTCACAATGCTTATGAAGCGCTTCGCGAAGTGGAAGAAGACATCAACGAAGGCGCGGATATTGTGATGGTAAAGCCCGGAATGGCTTATCTGGACATTGTACGGATGGTAAAAGACAATTACAATATTCCGGTTTCGGTTTTTCAGGTTAGTGGCGAATATGCCATGATCAAAGCCGCTGCCGCAAACGGTTGGTTGGATCATGATCAGATAGTGCTGGAAAGTTTGACTGCTTTTAAACGAGCCGGAGCTGATATGATCTTCACTTATTTTGCCAAGGAAGCTGCCTGTCTATTAAATTCTTAAAATTCTAATTTCAATTTATGTTATTCGGAATGAGATTTTTAGTAAATTAGAATTTTAAACGCCTTCGAATTGAGAAACTTACAGCAAATCATACTCGATGCCAAAAAGGGAAAACGTCAGGCTCAAAATATTCTGATGGATCTTTTTTGGGGCAATGTATATAATTACGTTTATCTGAAAATTAAAGACGAGGAAGAGGCGGAGGATATTGCGATTGAGACTTTTACCAAGGTTTTCGCGAAGTTAAAACTCTATAATTCTGATTTTGATTTTAAAACTTGGGTCTTATCGATTGCACACAATACGATGATAGATCACATTCGAAAATCGCCTGCACTAAAACTCTCCTTGGACGATGAAAACTATCAAATTGAAATTGAAGAAGATTTGCCATCTCCCGAAGAAACGCTTATTCAGAAGCAAGATACAGATGCTTTGATTCATCACCTTCAAAAATTAAAGCCTGAATACCGTAAGATATTGGAATTAAGGTTTTTGGATGAAAAAACTTATAAGGAAATCGCTGAAGAGTTGGATTTGACAATGGCAAATGTAAAAGTTCGTTTGTTGCGTGCTCGACAATTATTGCAAGAAATTTTAAAAGTTTAAATTTCATTTATTAACAAAAAATGTTAATAACTTTGTTGAGTATTTGTTAATATCCACACTAATTCCTAATTTTATACGTTGTAAATTTAGGATTTGGAAATGGTAAGAGCAATGAAATGGAGTAAATTTTATATTCTTTTATTTAGTCTTGGGGTTTTAGTAAGTTGTGGTACGACGGGTCATGTCGTAAATACGACGGCACATAAACACAAGAAAAAAACTTCGGTTGCCAAGACCAAAAAGTCAAAAAATTCGACTTATACACATTCTGCTTCACCTTATTCTGTCGAAGTCAGCTCAGTTTTGAATGAAGCAAAACGATATTTAGGAACACCTTATAAATACGGCGGGACGACCAAAAGTGGACTTGATTGTTCGGGGTTGGTTATCAATGCGTTTGATGCAGTGGGTGTTAAAATGCCACGAATTTCTAGAGATCAAGCCAATGAGGGAAAAGAAATCCGACTTCGTGATGTACAAGAAGGTGATTTGGTCTTTTTTAAAACATCAGGGTCGAATATCAGTCATGTAGGCATTGTGGAAAATGTGAAAAATGGTGAGATTTTTTTTATTCATTCCTCTACATCTAAAGGGGTAATCGTTAGTTCTTTAGAGGAAACTTATTGGAACAAACGATTTGTGAAAGCAACGAGAGTGCTTTAAAATTAAAGTTCAAAATAAGCTCGCATTACTTTAGAGTTTTCAACCTTTGAAGTATTGATTTCCATAATTTTAGGTTTTTCTGAATTCTGATAAAATCCATCAATTTCTGAATTTAATTCTTCCATAGAATTAATTTCAATGTATTCAAAACCAAACATTTCCGCCAGATGATTTGCCCTCAAATGATGTCGGGTTTCAAAAACATCTTCCACCACACCTGAATTTTCCGGTCCGGGAATGATTTTGAAAATATTTCCTCCGCCGTTGTTGATGAGAATAATCCGAAAGGAATTGGGCAAATAATTATTCCAAAGTCCGTTAGAGTCATAAAAGAAACTGATGTCGCCCGTTACCAAAACGGTTTGTTTTCCGTTTACGATGGAAGCGCCCGCAGCCGTTGAAGTGGAGCCGTCGATCCCACTCGTGCCACGGTTGGCAAAAATTTCGTTGCTTATCGAATGGTCAAATAATTGCGCATAACGAATTACAGAGGAGTTTCCGTATTGGATTTGAGCTTTTTCAGGGAAAGTTTGAATGAGTTTCTCAAAGACTTTGAAATCGGAAAAACCGGTTTTTTCCGCGAATTGATTTTGGAGTATTTCTTTTTCAATTCGAATGGAATTCCAGTCATTGAAATAATGTGAATTTTGTTGATAGATTTTGGGAACGAATTTTTCCAAAAACTCGACCGGTTTGCTTTGGATTTTGTCGGTCAGACACTGAAAAGTATCGGGATGCCAGAATTCATCGAGGTGCCAATGTTGTTGAGGTTTGTAATTTCGGATGAAAGCTTTGATTTTTTTGGACACTACATTTTGTCCGATTGTCAGCAGGATTTCCGGTTTTAATTTCTCCAAAGTTTCATCTTTCAGCGAATAAATCACGGAGTCGATTTTATTAAAAAACTGTTTGGAATGCAGATTTGAAGTCGTTTCGGTCAAAACTACAACCGATTCATCATCGGCTAGTTTTTTCATCCATTCGTTTAATTTTTCATCAGGAAATTGAAGTCCGACGAGAACGAGTTTTTTGGTGGCGGTATTCCACTTTTGAGCTAAATTTTCATAATCAATTTCAATCGTTTGGCTGAGCGGATTCGCAGTCTTAAATTCGTCAAACTGAATGTCAATTCTATCCTGAAATTCATACAAAGGCTCGGAAAAAGGCATATTGATATGCACCGGACCGGAATTTTGCAAGCAACTGTTGACGGCCTTTTTGATTAATCCCAGATTATCGGTCAGGGATTCTGTGGATTCATCTTCGGACAATTGCGTGCTGTGATAAGTATGCGCATGGAGCGTGTTTTTTTGTCGGATGGTTTGTCCGTCAAAATTATCGACCAAATGTTCCGGGCGGTCGGCGGAAAGGACAATCAACGGAACATTTTGATAAAAAGCTTCGGTCACGGCCGGATAATAATTTACCAGCGCAGAACCTGAAGTACAGCAGACTACGACCGGTTTTCTGAGTTGTTGTGCCATTCCCAATGCCACAAATCCCGCCGAACGTTCATCGACGATGCTATAGGTTTTAAAATCGGGATGATGCGTAAAATGCGTTGCCAAAGCGCCGTTTCGAGAACCTGGCGATAGGACGATGTGCTCAATTCCGAAAGCTTTGAAAGTTTCGGCAATGAGTTGTACGTTTAATTTTTTTGAATATTTCTTTTCCAAATCTGTCAAATTGCAACGCAAATGTAGTGGGAATTTGTTAATTGATAAATGTGTAAATTTGGCAACTATACTTTAAAACCAAACCATGATTGTAGGAAACGGATTAGTGGCAAATGCTTTTCGGGAATACGACCGGGACGATGTTGTTTTTTTTGCTTCGGGTGTGTCCAATTCCTTGGAAACCGATCAGGCGCAATTTGATCGCGAAGAAAATTTAATTCGAAAGACAATCGAGGAAAATCCCGGGAAGATTTTTGTGTATTTCAGTACTTGCAGTATTTACGATTCCTCCAAAAATGCGAGTTTTTATGTGAACCATAAACTCAATATGGAGCATTTAGTGGCCTCTGACTGTGAAAAATATCTGATTGCACGCGTCAGTAATGCGGTAGGGATGGGCGGAAATCCAAATACGTTGATTAATTTTCTGGTACATTCGATTTCTGGAAATTCGGTTGTGAAAGCACATATTGATGCCACGCGAAATTTAATTGATGTGGAAGACGTGGTGAAAATCACGATGGAATTGCTTCAGGAGAATAAAATCAACCGGATTGTCAATGTGGCTTATTTGGCCAATTATTCCATCGTTCAGATCATCACCATTGTAGAGGATTTTTTAGGTAAAAAAGCCGAACTAGAATTGCTAAAGGCCGGACAAAGTTATTCGATTGACATTCCCGATGTTCAGGATTACTTTCGTCGAAAGAATTTACAGGACAAAGAAAATTATTTGTCGGGGATTTTGAAAAAATATTATCAGAACTATCTTTCGTAACGCCATTTAAAAAGTCGGTAACCTAATTCGGTGGGCAAATTCAGGAATAAGTTTCTTTTTTTTTGGTCTGTTGTAAATTCCGAAGAAAAATAGTCAGAAAGGCTCAATTTGGGCGCTTTTTTCAGTCGTGCATAATTTTGTTTCCAGTATGGAACATCGTCCCGCATTGATTTCCATTGCATTTGCAAAGTAGTTTCCTTGAAGCCGATTAACTTTTTTTTGATGAGTTGCTTGCGTTTAGAATTGGTTTCTTTATAGGCTTTTGTAAACCATTCGACAATGGTTTGATGGTTTTCGAAATTGACTTTTGTACGATTGAAAATCACGGAATTGCTGTGTAGATAATAAAGATAAGTGATCTCATCAATGATGGATAGAGATTCGACTTTCAGCATCAAATGGAAGAACCAGAGTTCGTCTTGCGCATATAATTTAGGGACGAAATAGATTTTATTTTTTTTTAGAAATTCTAAATCCACTAATTTATTCCACGAGGGAACAGGAAAAAAATTATGGCAATACGCTTCAAAAATTTCTTCGTTATTTCTATAAACCTTCTTTGGGGCGAGTGTGGGAAAGCCCAATTCTTTAATGCTGTTGTCAAACGTATTGATCCATCGGTTTTGTGCCAATACCATTTGGACCTTTTTATCTTCAATTTCTTTTACAAAAAGCTCAATGCAATCTTCTGTAATTTCATCGTCGCTGTCTAGAAAATAAATATATTTCCCGCTGGAATTATCAATTCCCGTATTTCGGACAACCGATAATCCAGAATTTTTTTCGTGGTGAAGCAGTTTAATGTTCAAATCGGGATTTTCCGAAATGAAATTTTCGATGATTTCGATGCTGTTGTCGGGTGTGGCATCATTCACCAATATTATTTCCAGATTTTTATACGTCTGATTTTTCACAGATTCCAAACAGCGTAAAATATAATTTTCGCACTTATAAACCGGGATATTGATGGAGACTAAAGGCATTGATTTAGATTTATAGAACAAATTGATTTTGACTAAATAATTTGGCAAATCCAACTATCATGGATTGCTTGACAACTCGATTTTGAACGAAATTAAACCTTAAAAAAATCCCGATACCAATCCACAAATTTATTGATTCCTTCTTGTATGGTCGTTTCGGGTTTATAATTCAAATCCCGGATTAAATCAGAAACATCAGCATAAGTTGAAGGTACATCACCTGCCTGAATGGGTAGCATATTTTTTTCTGCCGTAATACCTAATTTATTTTCCAAAGCCGTGATGAAATCCATCAACTTCACCGGATTATTATTTCCGATGTTATAAACTTTATAAGGCGCAGAAGAAACCGAAGCATCGTCCGAATTCGGATTCCATTCTGCATTTTCCTTGGGCGGATTGTCATTTACACGAATAATTCCTTCCACGATATCATCCACATACGTAAAATCACGCTGCATTTCGCCGTAGTTGAAAACATCAATCGGTCGATTTTCCAAAATGGCTTTTGTAAAGAGGAACAATGCCATATCGGGACGACCCCAAGGGCCATAAACCGTGAAAAATCTTAATCCTGTTGTCGGGATTTTAAACAAATGACTGTAGGTATGCGCCATTAATTCGTTGGATTTTTTACTCGCTGCATACAAACTGATTGGATGATCCACATTGTCCTTAGTGGAAAAAGGTTGGTTTTCATTTAATCCATAAACACTTGAACTGCTCGCATAGGTCAAATGTTTGATTTGATGATGACGGCAACACTCCAGAATATTCAAAAATCCGACGATGTTGGCATCGATATAAGCATCTGGATTGGTAAGCGAATAGCGAACACCGGCCTGAGCCGCTAAGTTGATGACTTTGTCAAATTTATGTTCGGCAAAAACTTTTTCCAGGTTGGATTTGTCTTCCAAATTGAGTTGGATGAACTGATAATTCGGATGAATTGAACTCGGAACCAATTTATTGTATTCGATAGATTCTTGTGAAATACCGGTCATTTCGAGGCGTCCGTATTTCACGCGAATGTCATAATAATCATTGATAGAGTCCAATCCGACGATTTCATCTCCTCTTGCAATCAATTTCGTAGCAAGATGAAATCCGATGAAACCGGCTGTACCTGTGATAAGAATTTTCATGCGACAAATTTAGGATTATTTTGGTGATTCTAATTTAGTCTTTAGGTAAAGAAAAATTAGGATTTGAGAATTAATCCGGCATATTTCCCGTCAAATTCCACAATAATAGGTTCTCTTTTGTTCTGAAGACAATAGTCCATAAAAGCTGCATTGTCTGCAATATCATCACTCATAAAAACGCCGCCAGATTTGACTTTGTCCCAAAGGATATTGTACGCCCACATACGTCCGTTGTAGGATTTATCGCTGTCGTAATGAACAAAATCAAATTCTGATTGTTCTTTGAAAATTTTCGGAAGTGACTCGCGGTCTGCAAAACGAAAAAGTTTCCAGTTTTTCCGAAGATTTTCCGGCACTACGCAACCTACGTAAACGTCATTATCCTTTCCCAGATAAGGCATATCGGAACTATAAAGCGTCCCGTTTCTTTTGGTAAGCGAAAGCAAAGCGGCAAGCGATGACCAGCCATAAGCAACGCCCGTTTCCAAAGCATTTTGGGCTTGGGTGAATTCGCAGAGATTATATATCAAATCCAAAGCACCTGCACCGCCCATTTTGACGGGTGTTTTTTCTTCAATTTTTTGGGCATTTTGAATGATTTCTGAATAATTTTCAACCAATTTCGGATAATTAAGATTTCCTGTGATGGTTTGAATCGCTTTTTCCTGACTGATTGAAAGTTCTTTGCACCATTTCTCTGCAATTTCTTTTCCTTTGGTGGCTGAACCGCGTTGAAAGGTATTTTTAATGATTTTTCTTCCCAATTCGGGATAAAGATGAGGTCTGACTAAATAAGCAAAGAAGATTTTTACGACTTCGGTAATTTTATTCATGGGTTTGATTGTTGTGAGCGCAAAGATAATAACTTAGAAGAATTTAAAAATTATATCTTTGTTCGGTTGAAATTAGCCTACCTATGCTTGAAAAATTAATGAAATATTTGCTGAGAACCAAGGGAGAAAAGTGCTTCCGAAGTAAAGCCGAAAGTGTGAAAATTGGGAATGGTTTCGTTGCTCAAATTTCGGAAACGGCAAAACTTCAGTTCGGAAAAAATCTTGATTTCCGAAATTACATCAGTATTTGGGTGGGCAAAAATGCTGAATTAAAAATAGACGACAATGTTTTTATGAATAATTTTTGTTCGGTCAATTGTTTGAAATCCATAGAAATAGGGGAGAATACTATTTTTGGCGAAGGGGTCAAAGTATATGACCACAATCACGCCTATTCCCACGGAAATGGCGAGCTCAAAGTAAACCGGAAAGAGTTTACTTATGGAACTGTAAAAATCGGAAAAAACTGTTGGTTAGGAAGCAATACAGTGGTTTTGAAAGGTGTAAGCATCGGGGATAATTCGATTATTGGTGCCGGCTGTATGATTCACAAAGACGTTCCGGCGAATTCGGTCATTGTTAATAAACAGGAATTGATTTCAAAATGATTGAAAACAAAATTGCAAATCCTGAAATTTCAGTTGTGATGTCGGTGTATAATGAAGAAACCTATCTTCGTTCTGCTATTGAATCTGTTTTAAATCAGACTTTTAAAGATTTCGAATTCATAATCATCAATGATTGTTCGACCGATAAAACAGTTGATATTCTCAAAGAATTCGAAGCCAAAGACAGTCGGATTATTTTGTTTGAAAAGCCCATAAACAAAGGATTTAAGGGTTTTGTTGAAAATCTGAACATCGGGATTTCCAAAGCACGCGGCAAATACATTGCCCGAATGGATGCCGATGATCTTTGTTTGCCCGAACGTTTGGAGAAACAATTTAATTTTTTAGAAGAAAATCCGGAAGTATTTCTGACCGGTTCTTCGATGATTTTGATGAATGAAAAGAGCGAAGAAACAGGAAAAATGAGTGCTTTGTCACATCCGGATTTGATTAGAAAAAGAACCAAAATTGACAACCCGATTTTTCATCCCACGATTATGTTTCGCAACGAACCGGATTTGATTTATCGGGATAAATTTTACGCTTGTGAAGATTTTGATTTTCATCTGAGAAAGCTTTCTGAAAACAGAGTTCTTCATAATATTTCGGAACCTTTGTTGAAATACCGAATTTTGGAAAGTTCTATTTCGAGAAAAGGAAATTCTTTTGTCAAAAGATTGTTTCTAGAACAAGCCAAAACTTTTTATAATCAGCGGATTAAGTCCGGTCAAGACGGATATGAAAATTTCGACGAAAATGAATTTCTGAATATCTTAAATCCGGATTTTCCCAATTCTAAATCTTACCTGATTACTGCTGCAAATGTTGCGATTTTGTATGGTCGGATTGAAGAATTAAAATCCATTAACCAAAAATTAAAAAACCAATACCACCACACTTATTTCTATTTTAAAATCAATGAATTAGGTGTGGTAAATAAGTTAATATCTTTCACAAAACGAAAACTTAGATAAACCATGATTCCAAAAATTCTTCATTATTGCTGGTTTGGAAAAAATCCGAAATCAGAACTGGCTCAGAAATGTATTGCAACTTGGTCAAAATATAATCCTGATTATCAAATCATTGAATGGAATGAAGAGAATTTTGATGTCAATCAACATCCATTTGTGAAAGAAGCTTATGAGCAAAAGAAATGGGCATTTGTATCTGATTTTGCGCGTGTGAAAGCTGTGTATGAATTGGGCGGATTTTATTTGGATACCGATATGGAGATTACGCGCAGTTTTGATGATTTGCTTCAGCACAAAGCGATTTGCGGATATGAATTCAAAGGAAGGCCTTTTTCTGCCTTTTTTGCGGCTCAACCGGAACATAGTTTTGTAAAGGAAATGTATGCGTATTATTTGCAGCAAGAAGAAATGAAAATTATGGCAAATACCACAATTTTTTCCAAACTTCTAATCGAAAAATACGGTGCTTCATCAGGCGATCAATACCAGGAATTAGCCAATGGCGTGACTTTATTTCCCTCGCATTATTTTTCTTTGGATGTTCCGAAAAATTATGTAATTCATCATTTTGAAGGTTCTTGGCTCGATGCCGCTCATCAATCTACTTACAAAGAAATGGTAAATTTGTACGGACATCTGAAACCGATTGTGGAAATGAAAAATGGCAAAATCGTAATGAAAGATCTAATTTACAATCGGAAGGTTTATAACATTGATCAGATTTTGGAACAGATTCCTTTGTCTTACATCATCCAGTTTGTAAAAAATAAGTTTTTAGAGAAACTAAAACTTAAGAAAACTTAAATAGTCACTTTATGAAAACCCTTTATTTCATACCACATTTGAGAACGGGTTCCGGGATGGGACGCGTTTTAAATGTAAAAGCAAATTATCTGGCAGAAGTTTTGGGACATGAAGTAACGATTATCACTTATCGGCAATTTCAAGATCCTGTTTATTTTACCTATAGCGATAAGGTAAAAATGGTTCATTTGGATTTGGATGATCCGAGTTTTCGGTTGAAAGAACTTAGCTTTTTTGAAAAAAGAAAACAAATTCAGGCTTTCATGTCGGAATACCGAGAAAAAGTCGAGAATTATTTGCAAAATAATCCAACTGATGTCTGTATTTCAATGTTTTTGGGTGCGGAATATAAATTCTTAACTGAAATTAAAGACGGAAGCAAAAAAATCATTGAATTTCATTTTAACTTTGATATTTCGCCATTTAGAATATTTAACCAAAAGAAGTCTTTGAAGAATTTTCGAAATTTTTTACAGATTAAATCTTTGAAGAAAAAAGTGGATCGTTTCGATAAATTGGTGGTATTGACGGAAGAAGATGCGGTTGTTTGGCGAAAATATTTCCAGAATATTCATGTCATAACCAATCCGATTACCATTAATTCGGAACATATAAATGCTTCTTTAAAATCTAAAGTAACCTTAGCTGTCGGGCGTTTGACCCAACAAAAAGGTTTTGATTACCTGATTGATGCCTGGAAAACGGTTCATGAAAATCAACCCGATTGGAAATTGCAGATTTACGGAGAAGGAGAATTACAAGACGCCTTGAACCGTCAAATTCAGAAGAATGGTTTGGAAGACGTAGTTGAAATAAAAGATCCGGTCAAAAATATAGAACAAGTGTATGAGCAAAGCTCTTTGTTTGTTTTAAGTTCAAGATTTGAAGGTTTCGTACTTTCCTTGTTGGAAGCTATGTCTTGTGCCTTGCCAGTGGTTTCATTTGATTGTAAATATGGCCCGACACAATTGATTCAATACGGAGAAAACGGGTTTTTGGTACCATTAGGTAATACAAAAATTCTTGCCGAAAAGATTTTGGAAGTGTTGAAAGATGAAGATTTAAGAAATTCCATGGGGAAATCTGCCAAAAAGACCTCCGAAAATTATTCGGTTCCATCGATTATGGCGGAATGGGATAAATTGTTTTTATCTTTAACGCAGGAAAACCAGCCATGACCAACATTTACATCAAATCTTTTAACAGAGCGTATTATTTAGACCGTTGTTTGCAGAGTATTGAAAAATATGTTTCGGGCGAATATAAAGTAGTGGTTTTGGACGATGGAACACCTGAAAAATACCTGCAAAAAATACGAGAAAAATATCCTGATGTAGAAATTCGTGTGTCGGAACAATATGACTATAAAATAAATTCCATTCGCGAAAATTTAACATCCGGTAAACAAATCGATGGATTCAAAATCCCCATCCCACTATGGAAAGAAGCGGTCCGAACCGGTTCTGAGTACATGATCATGACCGAAGATGATGTTTGGTTTACAAACCCTGTAAATCTTGATAAATTGTCGGTTTATATGAAAGAATTCGATATGGTTCTGATTAAATTAGGCTGGATCAGCAGGCGAAAGTTAAAATCAGAATTTATTCCGCTGAATGAGGAATTAACGGTGGTTGAACCTGAAATTTTCACGGCACCAAGATGGTTTATGAAAGATTTTTTCTTTCGAAACAAATGGAAGGTTTTTTCTTTGATGTACAAACTGGGACTTGTGGATAATCACACCAAACTCGAATATTGGGCGATGAATGCGATGTTGATGGGGATGTTTCGTAAAGACTATTGGCTTGCAGTTTGGGAAACTTTAGACCAAAGAGTGGACGAACGCGAGCAACTCATCAATGCAACCGATTGGTACCGAAAAAATAAACGCAAAAATCTTTTTGGGAAGTTGAATTTTGAAATGATGAAAACTACTTTTATTTCGTCTGCAACCAATTCCTATCACAAATATGGCGATGAATTCGACGTTAATCAGTTTAATCACATTATGAACGAAGAGTGGTACAATGGGAATCTTGATGCCATGAATAATTTTCCGAAAGACTTTTCAGAACAAATAATTCTATCCATTCTCCAAGAGAAAAACTTGCCCAAATCCCAACCTCAAGCTTGGAAGAATTGGGCGGAAAAGTTTAAAGAACAATATAGAAATCAGGGAGTTGATGTGGACTGATCTATTACTTCTACCTTCTCAAAATCATGCAGCCATTCTTTGTGAAAATTAGTCAGTTTTCCATACGAATTATCCAAAACTTTCATGTTTTTCCCCATCAAAACGCCAAGAATTAACCCGTGGAGCCGGGTTGTATAAATCGTTTCGTATTGACTGAAGAATTCGGTTCCGATTTTAATGTAATTTTCTTTTCCTATTCGGGATTTTAAACCGTAGCGGCTGTCCACGAAACTCCCCAAAACCGGAAGTTTTTGAAATTTCATCGCAATTTTGTCCAATCTTCGTTGGTTTCGGATTTTGTTCCAACGCTCTTTTTTGCTCATATTGAATGTCGGCCAGTCCAAAGTGTCAAATTTCCCTTTGATTTCGGGAATTCTGCCCAGTTCACCGTCATTTCTTTTCATAAGCAAGGTTTTCTTTGCGGTTGAGGCTTTCTCCAATTTTTTCGGATCGATGCAAAACGCCATGTCGGGAAGCAGTTTGGGCGTGACATTTGGAAACCATTTTTGAACCAAATCAAAAGAAACCTGATCCCGAACGCAAAAAATCAAATTCGGATGATTATTTAAAATTTTAGCGTCCGAAGTTATATTGTTTTCATTCTGATAATAAATAGTTTGGGGGAAAATGATGATTTTTTTATCGGTATTATTTGCAATAATTTTCAATCGTTCTTCCTGTGTTTTCGTATAAATATCTCCAAAATTACCGCCGCCCTGCATAAGAATCACTGCATTTTCGGGTATTTTTTCTTGTTCAAAAAACAAATAACTTGCTTCGTATAATTTTTTAAACGGAATTTCTTCTAAAAACGCCAATTCGCCTTCCCAAATCAAATTGTCTCCAATATTATCATAGTCCGGAACGTCCAAAAGCACAAAATCCCCGTCAATCAAAGGTTTGAGCTCTTGAATAATCAAATTCTTTAAGTGGATTATTTTAGAAAGGTTTAAATTTGCCATTTTTGAGAAATTTTGTGTAAAGATATTCAAACTTGGGATTTAGCCTAAGTCTGAAATTAAGAAAGAAAAATGACCAACCCAACCAAAATAAAAGTTCTTTTTCGATTACGCTCCTTAGAAATGGGCGGTGTGCCACGAGTGGTGCTCGATTTGTTAAGGAATTTACCCAAAGATAAATTCGATTTGACCTTGATGCTTAATCTTTACCAAGGTGAGCTCCGAACCGAAATCCCCAAAGACATTCGGCTCATTACCATTACCAAAGGGAAAGAAGATTTCAGTCAAAATCCTTTGATTCAGAAAGTTCAACTTGCAATTCGACGTTTTAAATTGGCGTTTTATGATAAATTCCCAGCTGTTTTGTACAAGCTAAAAGTAAAAGATGAATTCGATATTGAAGTAGCGCCCGGCTATGCAGAATTTGAATGGGTTTTGAATTCGCCTAACAAAAAATCACGAAAAATCGGTTGGTTTCATACCGATGTGAGTTACGACAAAGACCAAAATCGGGTGATGAAACGCATCGAATTGATGAGGAAATTCGATTGGATGATTTTTGGTTCGGCACAAACCCGTCAGATAATTGAAGATTTGTACGGCGTGACTTATCCGAAAAGTTCGGTGATTTACAATGTGATTAACATTGAAGAAGCGGTTGAAAAGTCTGGAGAATTTGAAGTGAATTACGAAGTGAAACCTGTTTTTTCATCGGTCGGGAGGTTGCATTATCGCAAGGGGTATGATGCGTTGATGCGCATTCACAAACGTTTGTTGAATGAAGGTTTTGTCCATTTGATTGCGGTCATTGGTGGCGGAAATGAAATGGAAAACCTTCAAAATCAGGCGCGAGAATTAGCGGTTGAAAATACCTTTAAACTATTTGATACGCAGAAAAATCCCTATACTTATATCGCAAATTCCGACTTTTTTATATTGCCTTCGCGCTCAGAGTCTTATCCTTTGATTATTGGTGAAGCAATGGGATTGGGTGTTCCGATTATCAGTACAAATGTGGGCGGGATTTCGGAAATGATTGATCACGAAGTGGATGGGTATTTGGTGAATTTTGATGAAGAGGAAATTTACGAAGCGATGAAAAGGTTTTTGACCGAACCGGAATTGGTTCAAAAAATCAAAGAAGGCGCAAAAAATGCACGAGCAAAATTCAATGCCCAAAAAATTTACGAGGAAGTGAGTGAAGTGTTTGAAAATCAATTTAAACTAATAAAATGAGCCAAGAGAAAATTACCGTTGTAACGCCAACTTTTAATCGGGCTCATACACTTAAGAGAGCTTTTGATTCACTTTTAAATCAGACTTTTAAAGATTTCAAATGGATCATCATGGACGATGGTTCGACCGATGAAACAGAAGATTTGGTGCGTGGTTTTCAGGTAGTTAGTCCGTTTGTCATTGAATATTATTACAATCCGAATAAACATAAATTTCATACGGTTTTTGACGGAATTAAAAAGGTAGAAACGCCTTATTTTATCATTTTGGATTCCGATGATTCTTATCCGATAGATGCCTTTGAAATTTTATACAATGAATGTGAAAAGGTTGAAAATCAGGAGGAGTATATTTCGGTAATGGGTTTGTCGGGCGATGATGATGGAAAAGTGGTTGGTGATGAATATCCGAACGGTGGATTTGACGGAAGCATCTTCGAAATGCGGTATAAATACAAGGTGAGAGGCGATAAAAATGGTATGTTTTTTACCAAAACCTATCAGCGGGAATTAGAGAAATTTGATTATTCCGGAATTCCGAAAGGAATTTACATTCCGCAATCTGTATTTTTTAATGTTTATGATGCTAAAGGTGTAAAAACACGATTTATCAATAAAATCATTCGTAATTACCACAAAGACGAAAACGACGAAGCATCGGTCTCCAACACGCGATGGAGTGGGGAAAACCGATTGGGTTTGATGTTGGGACATTTATTTTTTCTAAATGCTTATCAAAAGCAGTTGTTTCCCTACCCGAAAGCACTTTTGAGAAATCTCATAGGTTATCAGATGTACGCCATCAGTCAGAATAAAGATTTTTCTAAAATGATTCAGGATGTAAAAAATCCTTTTATTAAAATTTTGGGTGTTATACTTTTTCCTTTTAGCTATTTTTACTCTTTGATAAAGCTGTTGGACTAAATGTTATAAATCCTTGATTACTGATTTAAAAGTTAAGCTATAAAACAAATAGTTTTAAATTTGCTTGCTAAACCTGCCCATGAAAAAAAAAATCCTCATACGCATCGGTTCTCTTCGTCACGGTGGAGCAGAAAAAGTGTTGACGACTTTTCTGAAAAACCTACCTTCCGATAAATATGAAATCGATTTGTTGCTCAATCTTTATTCGGGAAAATACCTGAGCGAAATCCCGGATTGGATCAATTTTTATTACCTCAACAAAGGTGAAATGATCACCACCAATCGCCCACAGGACATTCCCCAAAAGGCTTTTCGGGTGATTTATCAGAAACTATTGAAAACTTTTCCTCAACTTTTGTATAAATTCATTCTGAAAGGGAAAAAATACGATATCGAATTCGCTGCTATTCACGGATTGCGCGATGATATCCTGAATTCGCCCGATAAATCTTCCAAAAAAATTGTCTGGATTCATAACGATTTACGGAAAACCGAATTTCACGATTATACCGATGAAGAAATCCGGAAATTCTTCGGATTTGATAAAATCATGGTGATTTCTGAACAAATTCAGCAAGATTTTGAAAATCAAGTCCAAACAGAGGATGAAAAAAGTCGGATTGTACGAATTTATAATCCGCTCGATACACAGGAAATTTTAGATAAAGCAGAATTAACTCAAAACCAATACGATTTCTCAAAAGAAGAACCTGTTTTTGTGTCAGTAGGAACGGTTTTTCCCCAAAAAGGTTTTGACCGTTTGCTCAAAGTTCACAAAAAACTTTTGGACGAAGGTTTCAAGCACCGGATTTTGATTGTGGGCGATGGATATGATTTTGAAAATGTAAAACAACTCAAATCCGAATTGGCTGTGGACAAAACCGCGACTATGCTTGGCTTTACCGATAATCCTTATCCTTACTTCAAAGCTGCAGATTTTTTTATTCTTTCTTCGCGATACGAAGGTTTTCCGACCGTTTTGTACGAAGCCATTGTTTTGAAGAAAACCATCGTAGCGACCGATGTTTCAGGCGTTCGCGAGATGCTTAATGATGGAGAGTTAGGGTTAATTGTAGAGAATTCAGAAGAAGGAATTTACGAAGGAATGAAACAAGTATTGACAAATCCTGAAATTTCAAATTCTTACCAAAAGAAACTTGAAAATTACAATCCACCGTTTAATCTAGAGAATTCTGTCAGGAAAATACAGGAGATTTGGGATGAGCTTTAAAAGAAAGAATTTATCTCATCAGGATTCTTAAATTTGTAGAAATAGAAAGAACAATAAAAAAAATGCCAACCCTGCTTCAACAAGATTATTATAGAAAAACTGGGAAATATGAAAGCGTAACCCTTTGGAAAGTTTTATTCGATCCGGGTTTGCTGTTTTTATATTTTTTGCGTCATTCTCAACATACTTCGCCCAAAAGTCCGGTGGGAATTTTTTATCGGATGATGCTTCGTCGTTACCAAATCAAATATGGATTTCAAATTTCGGCCAAAACCGAGATTGGTGGCGGATTGTACTTGGGACATTGGGGGACGGTTGTGGTCAATCCCCAAGCGAAAATCGGTAAGAATTGTAATCTGGCACATGGCGTAACCATCGGACAGACCAATCGGGGCGAAAAACAAGGCGTGCCGGAAATCGGTGATGATGTTTGGATTGGAACGAATTCCGTCATCGTGGGCGGAATTAAAATCGGAAACAATGTGCTGATTGCGCCGAATTCTTATGTCACAAATGATGTGGAAGACGACTCAATTGTGGTGGGAAATCCGGCGAGAAGTATGAAAAAAGAGTCAGCAACGGAAGGATATATAAACAATCGGGTATGAAAAATACAAGCAAAAACGAAGGTTTGTTTGTGATTTCGCTCGATTTTGAACTCTTTTGGGGAATTCGCGACAAATTTAGTTTTGAAGAATATGGCCCAAATGTCTTAGGCGTTTGGGAAGTCATTCCGCGTCTGTTGAAATTATTTGAAAAATACGAGGTAAATGCAAGTTTTGCCACAGTAGGCGCCATGTTTGCCGGAAATTTGGATGAATTGAACTCATTTCTTCCACAGAAAAAACCTTCGTATTTCGATCAAAATTTATCGCCTTATCCGGAGTATATTGAAAATTCAAAATCAAATAATCCGAACTATTATTTTGGAAAAAACTTAATCGAATTAGTGAAAAAAGATGCCCGACACGAAATCGGAACGCATACATTTTCCCATTATTACGGATTGGAACCGGGACAAACCAAAGAAGAATTTGAGTCGGACTTGAATTCGGCCGTTGAAATAGCAAAATCACAAGGAATTGAACTGAAATCTTTTGTGTTTCCACGCCATCAAATCAATCCCGATTACCTGGATTTATTTCCGAAATATGGAATAGAAATCTATCGGGAAACCGAAAAAGCTTGGTTTCATTCGGCTGCACGAGGAGCCGATGAGGGAGTTTTGAAACGTGCTGTCCGGTTTTTGGATTATTTTATTTGTTTGGGAAATCATCATTGCCAAGATTTGAAGGAAATAAAAAAAGGAAATCTTTATGCCATTCGTGCGAGCCGATGGTTGCGTCCGTACAAAAAGTCCGAAGCTAAATTTGATCGTTTAAAAATCCGAAGAATTAAAAATCAGATGCGTTTTGCGGCGCGAAAAGGAAAGATTTTTCATTTGTGGTTTCATCCGCACGATATAGGAATTGATCAGGATAAAAATTTTGAAATCTTGGAAGAAGTCCTTCAATTTTATCAGAAATTGAATGCGAAATATGGAATGAAAGCGGCCAATATGGCGGAAGTTGTCAAAATTTATCAGGAAAAATATGAGCCTTAAAATTGTAATGTTGACCGGTCCGGCGATTTCTTCGCGGTTTATGTACAATGGATTGTCCAAAGATTTGGAAATTCATACGGTCATTCGCGAAACGCCCGTTCCGATGAAAACCATTATGAAAAACCGGGCAAAAAAGTTGGGTTGGTTCAATGTGCTCGGTCAAATTGCATTTGGAGTTCTGATATTACCGATTTTGAGAACTTTCTCGAAAAATCAAAAAGAAAAAGTCATTCAGAATTTAGGATTGAGCGATGCGGAAATTTCGCCTGAAAAATTAGTAGATGTTTCGAGTGTAAATTCCGGAGAGACCATTGAAATCTTAAAAAAAATCAATCCGGATGTGGTGATTGTAAACGGTTGTAGAATTGTTTCCAAAAAAGTTTTATCGGCCATTGATGCGGTTTTTATCAATACCCACGAAGGAATTACGCCGCGGTATCGGGGCATTCACGGTGGGTATTGGGCTTTGGTAAATGAAGATTTGGAAAATTGCGGTGTGACGGTTCATTTGGTGGACAAAGGCGTGGATACCGGTGGAATTTTGTATCAGGCGAGAATTCATCCCGAGAAAAAAGATAATTTTACGACTTTTCCTTTTTATCAGACCGCTGCGGGAATTCCCTTGATGAAAAAAGCGATTGAAGATGTGCAAGATAATTCGCTGAAAACAATCGAACCTAAACTGGAAAGCCGGATTTGGTATCATCCGACAATTTGGGAATATGTGTGGAATTATTTGAGAAAAGGGGTGGCGTAAAAGAGAAGAGAAAATAGAAAATAAAAAATAGAAAAGAGGGAAGAAGGTTATAAGTAATTGAATTAAAAAAATGAGTCAGCCAAAAAAAATATTTTTTCTTTTACCGGGACTAACCTTCGGGGGTGCGGAACGTGTGATTTTTACGCTTTGTAATGAACTGGATCGTGAAAGATTTTCACCGAGTTTAGTGTTGTTCAACCAAGAAGGAATGCCTTTGGAATTGCTGAAAAAAGACGTTCAGGTCATTGATTTGAAAATCAGTCGTATTCGGTATGCGATTTTTTCGGTTTTGAATTTAATCCGAAAAGAAAAACCGGACATCGTTTTTGGCGGTTGGGGCGAGGTGAGTGCATTTCTTTCGCCGATTATTCCGCTTTTCAAAAAAACAAAATTTGTAGCACGGGAAACCAACGTGGTTTCAAAACACGTTACGAGAAAGGAAATCAAGTTTTTTTACCGGTTTTACAATCATTTTGACAAAATCATTGCACAGTCTGATGATATGCAAAAGGATTTGATTGAGAATTGGGGAATTCAACCGGAAAAAATTGTTAAAATAAACAATCCGGTGGATGTGAAATTCATTCAAAATCAGATGAAATCCGATGAGAAATTATTTTCGGATGCATTCAAAAATGTCGTCGCCATCGGGAATTTGTCGGAACGGAAAGGTTTTGATTTGTTGCTGAATGTTTTTGCGTATTTAAAAGACAAAGCGATTAAATTATACGTTTTAGGAGACGGTCGCGATCGTGAAAAATTGGCGAAGCAAAAAGAGGATTTGGGATTGAGAAATATCGAATTTTTAGGTGTTCAGAAAAATCCTTATCCGTTTCTGCATCAGGCAGATTTGTTTGTTTTGTCGTCGAGATATGAAGGTTTTCCAAATGTTTTATTGGAAGCGGGAGCTTGTGGCACTTATGCTTTGGTCAATGATTGTCCGGGTGGGATTGATGAAATCATTCAGCCGAATATCAATGGTGAAATTCATTCGATTGAGGATGAAAAAGGCTTTGCGGAAAAGATTTGGTTGCTGAGTGATAAAAAATACGACAAGGAATTTATTCAGGAAAGTATAGCGTCGAGGTTTTCGAAAGAAATCATCGTGGAAAAGTATAATCAAATCCTGAGTGAATTATGAAAGTATCTGTGATTGTTCCGGTTTATAATATGTCGAAATATCTAGCAAAATGTTTAGATTCATTGCTGGCTCAGACTTTAGAAGATTTGGAAATCATTGTGGTTAATGATGGATCGACCGATAATTCGCAGGAAATAATTGATGAATACGTTCAGAAATCGGAGAAAATTAAAGCTTTTGAAAAACCAAACGGCGGACTGAGCGATGCAAGGAATTTTGGTTTGGAAAGGGCGGTGGGGCAATACATTGGCTTTGTGGACAGTGACGATTTTGTTTCGGCGGAAATGTTTGAGAAGATGTATGAAAAAGCAGTCGAACATCAAGCGGAAATTGTTTTATGCGATTTGGAAAAGGTAAATGAAAGGGGAGAAGCCTTCCGTGATTTGCCGCAATCACCGCAGTTGCCGGAGAAAATTGAACTTGAAAAAGATTTCAGGATTTTTGGAGAAATGGCTTGTTTTGCTTGTAATAAATTATTCAAAAAAGAGTTATTTCAAAATCATAAATTCAAGAAAGGAATTCACTTTGAAGACATTGAGTTAATTCCGAAATTGGTGTTGAATTCGAAAATCATTGCGAAAATCAATGAGCCTTTTTATAAATATTTTGAACGGGAGGATTCCATCACTCGTACGCATACTGCAAAAGGATTTGATATGTTTCTGGCGATTGAAAATGTAAAAAAAGCATTTGATGAAAGTCCGTATAAAAATTTCGAAGAAGAATTTGTGCGGTTTTTCATTTTCCAAGGATATTATTCGTTTTTGGCTTATGTAGCTTATGTAAAAGACAAAAAACTCAAGGCTGAAATGTTGGAGGAATTGAGCGTTCAGTTGAGGGGATATAAAGTTTCGAAATCAAAAATATGGAATTATCAAAGGCTTGGTGAGAATTATTTGTTTTCTTTGCCAATTAAAAAGCAGATTTATTATTTAATCGGGTTTGTTCATCCGAAATTAATAATCTTGAGTTAAGAAAACATGAGTTTCATATACAACTTAATGGCGATTTTGATACTGGTTTCATCCATTTATGAAGTCAGCAAAGATGAAACACCAAGCAAAATGTGGTTTTATTTTATCATCATCATGATGACATTAACCGCAGGTCTTGCTTATGGTTTAAGTCCAGATTGGTTGGCTTATTGGAATGCTTTTGAAGGAGCAGCTCAGACCAGTTTTGTAGAACTTTCGGATTTGGCCGAGCGAGTTGACATGGAATTCGGGTATATGTTACTCAATAAAATTGTCAGTTTCTTAGGTTTAGGCTATGCGAGTTTTACTTTGATTATAGCTGGAATTGCACTTTGGCTCAAGGCAAACACGATTTATAAGTACGGAGGATATGCTTTTATGGCATTGCTGATGTATTTCATACCGACTTATTTATTTGAAGAGCATGTGCATGTGCGTCAGGGACTAGCGAACGCCGTTATGTTTTTTTCGATAAAGTATATAATTGAACGGAAACTATGGAAATTTCTATTGTGCTTTGCCGTTGCGTTTTTATTTCATAAAGCGGTTATAGCATTTGTTTTGGCGTATTGGATTGTAAAAATCCGACTCAATAATTTCACAATTTTAGCATTAGTGGGAGGTGCAGTGATAGCCAATCTAGTGGGTTTGAGTACAGCGATTGATGGTGTGATGCAGTTGATGCCATTTGGGGTAGCGGAGACTTACAACGATTATCGAAACGAATTGATGGACAGAGGAGTGCTAGGTGATATTGTTAAGGTAATTACTGTCCTTGTTATAGTCACTTTTAACCGAGCTGTTTCTGAAAAGGATGAATTATTTGTCTATTTTAGAAATTTATATTTGTTTGGAATTGTAATTTATTTCTTCTTTGGTCAGGGTATTTTTGCAGCTCGTCTTCCTGGGTTTTATACTGTTTACTTGATATTTGTAGTTCCGAGAATGGTGAAAGCGCTCAGAGATAATGCAATGTTTAAGAATATAGTTTACATTGGATTTACGGTTTATACGGTATTATTGTATGTGAATTTTTATCGAAACTGGGGCGATCGTTCCGGGTTTGGTAATTATACGACCACGTTTAACACTTGGGTTCCGTATGGATTCTTTTCAAACCAATAGAAATTGATAATTTGTCTGATTTAATTTCCATAATTACGCCTTGTTATAATTCTGAAAGTTACATTTCAGATACCATTCAATCAGTTTTAAACCAGACTTACTCTAATTGGGAATGGTGGATTGTGGATGATTGTTCTTCTGATAATTCGGTTGAAATCATTCGACAGTACAAAGATCCACGAATTCATTTAATTGTTCTGGATCAAAATCTGGGAGCTGCCGAAGCTCGGAATGTTGGATTGCGAAAAGCGAAGGGTCGATACATTACTTTCATTGATAGTGATGATGTTTGGCTGGTTCATTTTTTGGAAAAAGCCCAAGGTTTTTTATCGGGATTTAATGAGGAATTGGTTTATGCAAGTTATAAAAGACACGATGAAAATCTGGAGCCTTATCTGGATGATTTCGTAGCGGAGGATAACATTGATTACAAACGAATTTTATACAATTGTCCTATTCCTATGCTTACCGCGATGTACGATACATCACGCATTGGGAAAGTCCCAATTCCACATGTAGATATGCGCGAGGATTATGCGATGTGGATTGATGTTTTAAAAAAGATTCCGAAAGCAAGAGCTATTCAAGAGCCTTTGGCAATATATAGAATTCGAAAATCTTCTTATTCCAGAAATAAATTCAAGATAATGAAAAAGCAATTTGCTGTTTATTATGAATTTTTAAGGTTATCTTTGCCTCAATCAACTTACTATACGCTCTGCTGGGCGTGGAATGGCATGAAAAAGTATGAAAAATTTAAGCTTAGAGGCAGTCGCTAATATTTTGGGATATTCCTCCCTTTATCTGAAAGTAATTCTCTCCTTTTCCCTTTCTTTTTTACTTACTTTTATTGCAATTCCTAAAATCATAAGGGTTTCCTATCGCAAACAACTCATGGATATACCGGGTGTGAGAAGTTCTCATGTAAAAAAGGTTCCGCGTTTGGGTGGAGTTGCGATTTATTTTGCCATAACTGTGGTATCATCGATTTTTGCGCATGAAATGCTTTATCAGATTGTTTTCTTTTCGGCAGCTTTGGTCTTGCTGTTTTTCATCGGTTTGATGGATGATTTGCTTGTGGTTGCCCCTCGTAAGAAACTGATAGCTCAGTTGATTAGCGCAGTAATGATTGTGGTGGGATCCGATGTGCGAATTCATAGTTTTTTCGGACTCTTTGGAATTTATGAATTGCCCTATTTACTGAGTGTTTTGTTTACCATTTTTATCATTGTTCTGATTATAAACTCCTATAATTTAATCGATGGGATAGATGGATTGGCAAGCGGCGTTGGGGTTTTGATTTCATTATGTTTTGTATTTATTTTCTTTCGTCTTTATGATTACTCAATGGGCTTTTTGGCGATAGCGATTTTGGGTGCTCTACTTGCCTTTTTGTATTTCAATATGTCGAGTCATTATAAAATTTTTATGGGTGATACTGGCTCGATGGTGGTTGGTTACCTCATAGCATTTATGGCGATAAAATTCATAGATTTAGCTTCTATGCCCTATGTTATGATTGATAGTGCCCCTGTTATAGCTATTGCTATTTTAATTGTTCCATTGATCGATACACTGAGTGTAATAATTATACGTCTATGGAAAGGTAAATCCCCATTTGCTGCAGATCAAAATCATATTCATCACCGAGTTCTGAGATTGGGGTTTTCACATGTCCAAACGGCCGTTATTATTTGCGTATCAAATGCTTTGATAATCGGGTTTGCTTATACCATTCGCCAACTCAACATAAGCCTAATGCTCGGATTGATAACTTTTGCTGCTCTTGTATTGTCTTATTTGCCCTTGGTATTAGGTGAGTTTTTAATCGATCAAAAAATCAAGAAAAGAGAAGAAGCCGGATAACATGAAAAACATTATATTTGCGAACTAAAATTAAAACCTTGAAACCTATTAAGACACCATTACTAGTTTTACTTCTTTTAGTTGTAACTTCGTGTATCCCACTGAAGGACATTAAATACGTTCAGCCTGACGAGAATTTGAAATTAAATGAATACGGTATGATTGAATACAATCGTCCGGTTTATCATTTACAAATTAGTGATATGCTGAACATTCGGGTGTCGGCAAGAGATGGTTTAAATCTCTCTGAATTAAGAGATTTCACGACAACAACAGGAGGGGGCTCAAATACGGTTTCAGGGAAAGGAGTGCGGATTCAGGAGGATGGAAATATAGAATTGCCTAGAATAGGGAAAATTTATTTGCTTGGGTTGACGTTGGAGGAGGCTCGCGAAAAAATACAGACTGAATTTTATAAAATCTATCAAGAAGAGGCTGCTTATATAGAAATAACACTACCGGGAATTAACTTTACGGTTGTAGGTGAAGCAGGTTCTGGAAATTATTTTGTGCCTCAATATGATTTTAATTTATTAGAGGCCTTTGCAATGGCAGGAGATTTGTCACCAGTAGCCGATAGAAATCGAATTCAAATTTTGAGAACCACTCCAGAAGGAACCCAAAGAGCCGAGGTGGACATCACCAAAGAATCAGTTATGAATTCAGAGTATTTCTGGCTTCAGCCCAATGACATAATTATTGTCAATCCTAGAAGACAAAAACAATGGGGAATCGGGCTTAATCCCATCCAAACTGTCACAACCATATTTGGTGGTATCGCATCAATTATCGGTATTTACTTTTTCTTTAAAAACCTGTAACCAAACACTTAGCCATGCCAGAAAATAAAACTAGTTCTACAAATCAATCTTCGAAAAAAAACACAGCATTTTTTTTCGAAATCGATCGATTTATTCCTCGTTTGTTGAGAAACTGGCCATTGTATGCATTGAGTTTGTTATTTGCAATTTTTATAGCGACTTATATCAATAATTGGCATTTAGATAGAATCTATGTGGCAGAATCTACATTTCATGTCTCCTCAAAATCAGCCGGTAATACTGATTTTAGCTCTAATTCGATTAATTTCATTTGGGGTGGCTCAGGGGGGAAAATAGATATATTGACCAAAGTTCTCGAGTCGAGAACCCACTCGTATGAAGTAGCCAAAAAGATAGGAGCTTATATCGCTTACAAAGAAGAAGGGACTATAAAAAAGTCCAATTCCCATCGAGATCTTTCTCCTTTCGTGGTGGAAGTGGATACCTCTCATAATCAAGTGATAGGAGTAGAGCTTCTGATCGAACGAATTGATAATAATTCGTTTGGAATTAAACCGATTAGTCCCATTACGTCCAATCGTTTATATAATTATTCCACCGACGAAGAATTAGAAAGAAATGTAGAAGTTGTTTTCCCGGAAAAAGCCAACTTTGACCAATGGATATCAGGACCTAACTACCGTTTTAAAATCTCAAAAGGAAGCAGAGGCTTTAACCCCGATGATAAGTATTCCTTTTATTTGACAAATTTAGATGTAGCAACATCAAGAGTAAGAAACGGTATAACGGTAGCACCCGTTTCAAAAGGAAGTTCTATCATACGAATTACAAAAACCGCTTATTCCCAACAAGAAGCGATTGATGTTGTAAATAATTCTTTGGAATTACTTCGCGACAATGAGTTGGCTGAGAAAAACTTGATTGCTGAGAAAACGCTGGATTATATCGGGAAACAAATTGGAATCGTAAAAGCCAAGGTAGATAGTGCTTCTTTGGAATACCAAAACCTCCAGAAAAGAGAAAAAACTTATGATTTTGGAGGAGAAAAAGGAGAAATTCTATCCAGTATCCAATCATTGGAAAAACAAAAAATAGAACAACAAGAAAGAATAAATGCACTGAACTCTGTAAGCAATAATGTTTACCAAGCAGGATCTCAGGGAATGATCGACCTGCAAATTGTAGGTTTGAACGAAGGAAATTTCTCGGCTGAAGTAGCTAAATTAAGAACACTTGAAATTGAAAAAGAAAACCAACAATTACTGTATAAACCCGAATCCCGAGAAATACAGGAAATCGATAATCGTATAAAAGAGGCCAAAGCAAACATTCAACATTTTATTTCGACAAGTCGTAATAAAATAAATCAGGAACTCAACGTAATCAATCAGAAATTAGCCGAATACGAAGGAAAGGCTTACAACCTCCCCGAGAAAGAAAAAGAATTTTTAGATGCAGCACGCGGTTATACAGTAAATGACGCTTTGTACAATCAACTTTTATCAAGATATAGTCAAGCAGAGCTTTCAATTGCATCCAATGTATCCGATGTTACAATCGTAGATTTTGCGAAATATTTAGGTCAAGGCCCGATCTCTCCCGATAGGCGTTCCAATCTCATGACAGCATTATTGATTGCCATTACATTTCCTACATTATTCTTATTAATTCGAGAAGTTCTCGATACCAAAGTGAAAGGAATTCCTGACATCGTAAAAGTAACAAATATTCCTTTTTTAGGTGTAATTGGAAATAATTCAGACGACACCCCATTAGTGGTGTTAAATCGCCCGAAATCAGGTATTTCTGAAGCTTTTCGTGCCATTCGAAGCAACTTACAGTTTTTATTTAAAAATAGTCAGAAAGACGGCAATCAAACTTTGCTAATTACCTCATCAATTGGTGGAGAAGGGAAAACCTTTGTTTCGATGAATATTTCGACTGCATTAGCTGTGAGTGGGAAAAAGACACTTCTAATCGGAATGGATCTGAGAAAACCACGGATTTTTGATGAGTTCGGATTGACTAATAAAAAAGGATTGTCAAATTATCTTTCTGGAGACTCCAGCTTAGATGAAGTAATTCAAAATACCAATGTAGAATACTTAGACATCATTACAGGAGGTCCCATACCACCCAATCCTTCCGAATTATTGTTATCTGATACAATCAACGAAATGATGCGTGATTTGAAAGCAAAGTATGATTATATCATTCTCGATACACCGCCCGTTGTGTTGGTGGCAGATGCTTTTGATTTGATGAGATTTGCAGATGCAACACTTTACGTAAGTCGCTTTAATTATACCTACAGAGGTTTATTGAATACAATTTCCGATAAATACGATGAAGGAGAAGTCTCCAATATCGGAATTGTACTGAATGACTTCCAATTAAATGGAAGCTATGGATACGGTTATGGTTATGGATACGGCTACGGCTACGGTTATGGTTACGGTTATTTTGAAGAAGATACTAATTTTGATCCAAGCATCGTAGGAAGAATCAAACGTGTTTTAAATTTCAAAAAATATCTGAGAAAAAGATAATGATTGTCAAAACCTTATTTGATTACCTTTTGGCATTGATTTTACTCCCTATTCTCTTGCCGGTAATTCTGATTTTGGTTTTAATTTCTACACTGGATACAGGAAGCTTCGGACTTTTCTCGCAAACCAGAGTAGGAAAAAACGGCCAATTCTTTCAAATCTATAAAATCCGAACGATGAAAGGGGCTTATGATGTGGCGGTCACAACCGAAAAAACGCACAAAGTCACTTTGATTGGTAAGTTTTTTAGGAATTCAAAATTGGACGAACTCCCTCAGATTTTCAACATCCTGCTCGGACAAATGAGTTTCGTAGGACCACGTCCCGATGTACCCGGATATGCCGATCAACTTCAAGGCGAAGACAGAATTATACTAAAAGTTAAACCCGGAATTACCGGCCCGGCCCAAATTGCCTTCAAAAACGAAGAAGAAATTCTGGTTCTTCAGGAAAATCCCTTAAAATACAATGATGAAGTCCTTTGGCCAGAAAAAGTCAAAATCAATAAAAAATATGTTCAGAACCAAAGCTTTTGGTCCGATCTAAACTATATTTTCAAAACCATTTTTTGAATTACTCAATTTAATCATTGATTTTGAGTTATATATATTTTGTGTTTTCTAATTCAGAACTCATGTAAATTCTTTATTCAAACTGCTGAATATCATATAGATTTAATTTAAGATAAATTTGTCTTAAATAGAATTTAGGCTAACTTTGTATGCAAACCAAAGATGATGTTTTCAAAATCCTGCGAATACGGTATCAAAGCGGTCATTTACATTACCACGCAATCCCTGGAAGGAAGAAGGATTAAAGTAGGGGAGATTGCCGAAAATTCCGATTTGCCGCTTGCTTTTACGGCCAAATTGCTTGGGATTTTGACCAAAGTAAATATAGTTCGTTCCCAAACCGGTCCCAACGGCGGATTTTATATCGAGCCGGAAAGATTGAGAGAAATCAAACTCGAGGAAATCGTTGCGGCCATTGATGGAAATTCGGTTTATGAAGGTTGTGGACTTGGACTGAGTCATTGTGATGCCCAAAATCCTTGTCCACTGCACAATGATTTCATCAAAATCCGAACGGAACTGAAAACGATGTTGAAAACAACAACAGTATTTGATTTGGCAATGAAACTGAAATCGGGAGAATCGGTTTTGGTTCGATAAAATTTAAAGATTATGGAAGTAAAAAGAGATATAGAAAATCTGGATGATGTAAAGAATTTGGTGGATACTTTTTATGGAAGAGTGCGACAAGATGAACTCATCGGATATATTTTTGACGATGTGATTCAGGATCGTTGGCCGGAGCATTTGGAAAAGATGTACAGCTTTTGGCAAACGATTTTGCTGGGAGAACACACTTATTCCGGACGGCCTTTTGTTCCGCATATGAAATTGCCGGTGGAAAAAGAACATTTTGACCGCTGGCTCGAATTGTTTTTCGGCACGGTTGATGAGCTTTTTGATGGAAAAAAAGCGGAACTGGCCAAATGGCAAGGCAACCGTATGGCTGAAATGTTCCAATTAAAAATTGATTATTTCAGAAAAAACAATCAGCAAACCCCTTTATTATGATAACATCTGTCAAAATTTCCATCGCACTGATTTTCATTTGGATAGGATTAATTCTGGGCATTAGTTTTCTCGAAGCTTGGCTCAAATTTCAGGCACCGGGCGTGACCCTTCCCATTGGGCTGGGAATTGGTAAACTGGTTTTTGGAGCGCTTAATATTACCGAATGGATCCTGACCGGACTTATTCTAATTATTCTTGCCGCTGCACGCGAACTGAAGTTCTTTTCTTTTTACTTGACCGTCGCCATTCTTCTGGTTCAAACGATATTTCTACTACCGGAACTCAATTCCAGAGCGGATTTGATCATTCAAGGAAATGAATTGGCTGAGTCCTCGGTTCATTATTATTACGTGGGACTCGAAGTTTTTAAAATTCTGGTCTTGTTTTATTTTGGAATGAAATTATTCGAAGTCATTCAAAAACATCAATACAGAAGGTTTAATGTTCAGAAGGATAATGGATGAGATCCGTTCAGATTAAAAGAATTTATGAAGAAGCTTCTCCGGAAGACGGTTTCAGAATGTTGGTGGATCGAATTTGGCCGCGAGGAATTTCAAAAGAACGTGCAAAATTGGACGAATGGAACAAAGAAATTGCGCCATCAACCGAATTGAGAAAGTGGTTCGATCATAAAATGGAAAAATTTGAGGAATTTAAATTGCTGTATTCTAAAGAATTAGAAAGTAAAAAAGAAAATCTAAATCGCATGAAAGAAATTGCCCAAAAAGGAAATCTAACGCTTTTGTATGCAGCAAAAGACACCGAAATGAACCAGGCAGTTTTATTGAGAGATTTGATTTTAAATGAATGAACAGATGAATTTAGAGTGATTGAATAAATGAATGAGAGAATAATAAAAGAAGAGAAAATGGAACAAAAACCGAAACCTATTAAAAGACATCCGGCGATTCAGCATTTCAGTCGTGATCATCATTTTGGCTTATTGCTTTGCTGGAAAATCAGAGAAGGATTCAGAAGAAATATCGAATTGGAACGTATGAAAAAATACACCGATTGGTTCTTCGAAGTTTATCAAAAACCCCATTTTGAAATGGAAGAAAAATACATGTTCCCGATTCTTCCCGATGATGACAAAATGAAAAAACGAGCCATTGCTGAACATCGTAAACTGGAACGTTTATTTAATGATAATGAGGATGTGAATCGTGCTTTAAGCTTGATTGAAGAATTATTGGATCAGCACATTCGGTTTGAGGAAAGGATTTTATTCAACGAAATTCAAAAAATCGCCACCGAAGAAGAATTGAAGAAAATTGAAGAAATTCACGAAGATCCCGAGGATTTAACTTGGGAAGATGAATTTTGGAAATAATTGGAATTAAATCCTATTGAAGATCCCTCAAATATTTCATTCATTCTTTTATTTATTCATCAATTCTCACGTCTGAATAACTCCCAAATTAAAGGGTTTCTCAATCGGCGCATGGTTAGCGGCTTCAATTCCCATTGAAATCCATTTTCGGGTATCGAGCGGATCAATGACCGCATCGGTCCACAATCTTGCCGCAGCATAATAAGGACTCGTTTGTTGGTTGTATCGCTCCGTGATTTCGTCCAATAATTCCTGTTTTTTTACTTCGTCGATTTCTTCTCCTTTGGATTTTAAGGTCGCTTCCTGAATTTGCAAAAGCACTTTTGCAGCTTGTTCACCACCCATTACCGCCAGCTGAGCCGAAGGCCAAGCAAAAATCAATCTTGGGTCGTAAGCTTTTCCACACATCGCATAATTGCCTGCTCCATAGGAGTTTCCGACGATTACGGTAAATTTCGGAACGACCGAATTTGCAACTGCATTTACCATTTTTGCACCGTCTTTGATGATTCCGCCGTGTTCCGATTTAGATCCTACCATAAATCCGGTTACATCTTGTAAAAATACCAAGGGAATTTTCTTTTGGTTGCAATTCGCAATAAATCTTGTGGCTTTGTCGGCTGAGTCCGAATAAATCACGCCCCCGAATTGCATTCCATCTTTTTTGGATTTCACGATTTTCCGCTGATTGGCAACAATTCCGACTGCCCAACCGTCAATTCGCGCGTAGCAACAAATCAAAGTTTTACCATAATCAGCTTTGTATTCGTCAAACTCCGAATTGTCCACCAAACGTTTGATGATGTCGTACATATCATATTGTTCCGAACGGGTAGCCGGCAAAATTCCATAAATTTCTTTTTCATCTAACGCCGGTTGGACCGGTTCCGCACGGTTAAATCCGGCTTTTTCATAATCCCCGATTTTTCCCATAATGGATTTAATCCGATCCAAAGCATCTTCATCGTTTTTGGCTTTATAATCGGTCACGCCTGAAATTTCACAATGCGTGGTAGCACCGCCAAGTGTTTCATTGTCAATGTCTTCTCCGATTGCCGCTTTGACCAGATAACTCCCTGCAAGGAAAATCGAACCGGTTTTGTCCACAATCATCGCTTCGTCGCTCATAATCGGAAGATAAGCGCCACCTGCCACGCAACTTCCCATCACGGCAGCGATTTGGGTAATTCCCATAGAACTCATGATGGCATTGTTTCGGAAAATTCGCCCGAAATGTTCTTTATCGGGAAAAATTTCGGCCTGCATCGGCAAATAAACACCCGCGCTGTCCACCAAATAAATAATCGGAAGGCGATTTTCCATCGCAATTTCCTGCGCACGAAGGTTTTTCTTTCCCGAAATAGGGAACCAAGCGCCGGCTTTCACCGTCGCATCATTTGCCACGACAATGCATTGTTTTCCTGAAACATATCCGATTACAACTGCAACACCACCGCTCGGGCAACCGCCGTCTTCTTCGTACATTTCATAACCGGCAAAAGCGCCAACCTCAATGCTGGGCTTTCCTTTGTCCAATAAATAGTCGATGCGTTCACGCGCCGTTAACTTTCCTTTTTCTTTATGTTTTTCAATGCGCTTTTTTCCGCCACCCAAATAGATTTGAGCGAGTTTTTTTCGCAAATCCGATACTTGCAGTTTGTTTTTATCTTCCCTTTGGTTGAATTCTAAATCCATCGTAAATTTTCTGTTTGACGGCTAAAAATACGACAATCGGCGGAAACTAAAAATTTGCTTCAGATTTCGAGGAATAATTTACAATGATTGATGAGTTCAGGAAAAAATAAATTGAATTCCTCATTCAATTCTTCCTCATTCAATTGAACTTCCCGCACAGCTTTATATATATTATTTTCAAATTTACTACGCTGACTGATGCCTTTGAGCGTGGACTCAACTCCTTCGAGGGTTTGATAATTGTGAAACCAATCGTATTTAATCAAATGATTTACAATGAATTGAAGTTGTTCGGGGAAGTTTCGGAGTTCGGATTGAAACAAAGCATAACAATCCGAAACAAAGGTTTCAAAGTCCTGATCGTTATAGGTTTTCCAATTTTTAATCAGAAAATAATCATAAATCACATCGACGATAATCGGGGAATATTTTCCATATTTCTCGTGGAATTTTTGCGAACTTTTCTTTACGATTTCGTGGGCGTCCGTAAAAGTATCAATGGCACGATGCAAAAGAATTCCTTTGCGGATGTCGCCCGGGAAATTCTCAAAATCTTTTCCTCTTACGATTTCGCCGTATAAATTGCCAATTTGAATTTCAGGATTTTGAAACGATAAATATTGATGCGCTAAAAAGTTCATAATTCCTACTAATGTAGCGATATTTCGGATATATGATTATTCGGAAGGAACAAATTCTTCAAAACTTCCGTCACTAAAAAATAAAAGAGCTCTTACCATTTTTTTGTCCTTGGAAATCTTCCGCGAGTTTTCTTCTTCCGATTGCGTTTCTTCAACATTTTCATCCGTTTCAAACAAATCGAAAAGGGTAGGATGGGAGGTAGCCGAGCTTTCCGTATTTTCTATTTCGTCTGAAATTTCTTCGGAAATCTCTTCTTTTTCGATCCCAAAAATCAACCAATCGGTATCAATTTCGGGAAAAGCATTTTTGATTTTGATCAGAAAATCCAAACTCGGATTATTTCGTCCCGAAGTGATATGAGAAATCGCCGAGCGCTGCACTTCAATTTTATCGGCAAATTCGGAGGGTGTGAGCCCCGAATTTTCCATGATTTCAAGAATTCTATTTTTCAGTTCCATTTTACAAATATAAACCAATAATTTACATTTTACAACAACTCGTTTTCCACATTTCCTGACATCTTTACTTGAAGTTAAATTAGCATTTAACTTTAAGTAAGTCCATATTGTGACCTCATTTCCACTTGATTAATAATTTATATTATGATTAATGAAATAATATTCTTATACACTGACATTATTTCGTGTAAAAACAATTACAAATGTAAATTACAAATGTAAACTTGATTTCGCATTGCTTTTGAGAAGAGATTTTTTAATTTTTGATGGAGAATTCATTCAAAAAATTTGAATTGCTTAAATCGCTTAAAAAATGCTTTTTAAAAATTGTACCTTCGTTTTATGAATCTATTGGAGAAATTTCAGAGAAATTATGAGTCAATTCGTGTGGAAGGTTTGGAATCCAAATATTTACCTTATTTGAAGTTGAAAAATTACCTTGATGAGAATTTTTCTGAAAAAAAACGAATTGGAAAATCCTTTTTAGGAAATGATATTTATGTTTTAAAAATCGGAAGTGGAAAAACAAAAATTTTGGCTTGGTCGCAAATGCACGGAAACGAAACAACCGGAACCAAAGCGATGCTCGATGTTTTTGAATTCCTCAAACTGCAAGAATCTGAATGTGAAAAAATACTGGAATCAACAAGTTTTTATTTTATTCCGATGCTCAATCCCGACGGATCGACTATGTACAGCAGAAGAAATGCGACTGGAATTGACTTAAATCGGGATTTTTTGAAAGAATCTTCACCTGAAATCAAGGTTTTAAAATCATTTGTTCAAGAAATAAAACCCGATTTTCTTTTCAATCTTCACGATCAGCGCACGATTTTTAATGTTGGTGAAACCGATAAACCGGCGACTTTGTCGTTTTTGGCGCCTTCTCCCAATATTGAGCGTTCTGAAACCGAACCTCGCATTAAAGCCATGTCGGTCATTGATAATATGTCAAAAGGTTTGGAAAGGCTTATCCCAGGGAACATTGCCCGATTTACCGATGAATTTTATCCGACTTCTACCGGCGACAATTTTATGAATGCCGGATTTCCGATTATTTTATTTGAAGCCGGGCATTATCCGAATGATTATGAGCGAACTAAGGTGCGTAAGTTTCATGCGCTTGCGATTTTATTTGCCTTGGAGAAAATTGCTCAAAATGAAGAAGCTGAAGTAGGAGATTATCATGAAATTCCTGTTAATAACAAGAAATTCCTGGATATCGTCTTGCGAAATGTCTTGGTTCGATCCAATGAAGCGGAGTCTTTGGTGGATATCGGGATTTATTTCGAAGAAAAATTGGATGTAGAAAATCAGGAAATCATATTTTGTGCAAGAATCGAAGAAATCGGTGATTTATCCAGTTATTTTGGGCATTTAGACATTGATAAAAAAGGGAAGAATTATTTGGGAAGATCTTCTATGTTTCCAGAAATAGGAGAAAAAGCAGATTTTTCGGTAGGAAATATTCATTTTGAAAAAGGTAAATTTAAAGGCAGGTAAAATATTTTTATCTTTAGCCCTATTAAATTTAAACAATGAGAAAATCTATAATCTTTAGTTTGTTTTTGATTTTTTTACTAGGTTGTGAAGGGCCTTATATATTTAATCGAACTGTTCATCTGAAGGGTGGAAACAAGATGCTTTTGGGTGGTGTTGATCGTCAGGCATTTTCGCAAAATCCTTTCAATGAATGGTTTGCGATGGAATATGACGCTTATGAAACCAATTCGGCAATGATTAAAGATTTTCGTGGGAAATTAAAACGAATGCGAATTGAGGTATTTTTGGGAACTTGGAATGAAGCTTCGAAAAAGGAATACCCAAGATTATTGAAAATTTTGGATGAAGCGAAATTCCCTGAACAAAGGATGGTGACTTATGCAGTAAATGAAAATCTAAGAAGTTTTTACAGTGAAGAAAATGGAAAAGATGTACGGTTTTTGCCTACTATCATTTTTTATAGAGGCGGAAAAGAAGTGGGGCGAATTGTAGAATCTCCGGTATCGGGCTCTTTGGAGGAAGATATTTTGATGATTGTCAACGATATACCACTTACACCTAATTACGAAGAAGATTGAAAAAATATATTTACATATTCGGAGGAGTTCTCATCGGAGTTTTGATTACTTATTTCTTGATGAAGCAATTTCAGGAAACTTCATCAACAAACGAGTCACACGTCATAGCGTATGAAATTAAGAAATTGAATAAAATGATCGTTGCCGAACAGATGTTTTCTGACGTTTATTCGCACAAAAACAGTTTGTATTTTCCTGGACTTCAGGATTATTTCAGTTTCGATAAAAAAGTTCTCTTTCTTGTAAATGCGAAAGTTCAAGCGGTTTATGATTTGAAAAAAATGGACATTCAAGTCGATTCTGTTCAGAAAACTATTTTCATAAATCGGGTTCCTGAATTGGAAATTCAGACTTTTCCAGATGTTCGTTTTTATGATATGGAGCAGAGTCGCTTTAATTCCTTTGATAAAGATGAATTAAATAGCATAAAAGATCGTGCGGTGGCGCATATTGAAAAGTCGATCGATCGGGAAAAAATTCAAAGAGAAGCACATGATCAATTGATTGAAAATTTAGGGGAACTTTATCTCGTAGCCAAAACTTATGGATGGAAAATCGAAGACCGGACGCCGTATGCGCAAGAATTAAATTTAAAATTCAATTAGTTTTAATCGGTAATCTTCTGGAGACCAGCCAAGAAACAAACCCACCAATAAATAAAACTGTGAGAATTACGACCAAGTAATTCAAAGCGGTAAACTCAAATGGAAAGGGAACAAATGCATTGGCCATGACCATGTGAAAGCTGTTTTGTAGAATTCCTAAAATCGTACCTAGAGTCAATCCAAATAAGAGTGAAAAAACGGTAATCAGTAGTCCCGTTTGGAAGAAAATCCTTTTGATCCGAGAAAGTTGCATCCCAAAGCTCCACATTGTTTTTATTTGAATTTTTTTGTCGATGATGATGATGATAATGGCTCCGGCAAGGTTGAAGGAGGCGATGACAATTACGAGAGTGAAAATCAGGTAAATAATTAGATTTTCTACATTCATTACCTTCAGAAAAGTCGAGTCCAAATCTTGTCTGGTTTGAACGATTACACTTTCTCCCAATTCACTTTGAAGTTTTGCTTTGGAGGCATTGAGTGAAATTCCCGGATGGAGTTTAACTTCGATGCTATAAGCCGATTTTTCGGGTAAATCCAATAAAATCTGTGTCAAACCAATCGGAGATATGATGTATTTGTCGTATTGTTCATTGATGATAAACACACCAATTGGGTTAGCAACAACGGTGTTGAACGCTTCTTCTTCCGAAGAAATAAGGCCAGTTCCTGGTTTGGGCATTCGTAAACGGCTTGCATAAGAATGGTCAATGTACATTTGCAGGCGCCTTGCTACCCCATCGGAAGCGATGATTTCATAAGGCGAATTAAAATCAAAATAAGAACCGTGAACCACTGTGGTATCAATTTTCACCACATTTTTATAATTATCATCAATTCCTTTTATGTAGGCTATATCTTGTTTATCATCGAATTCAATCGATACTTTTTCTTCGATTACGCGTGAGAATTCCGCGATATCAGGATTGTTTTCAAGTTTTTTTGTGATTTCATCAATTGCAGGCAAAACTTTTCCTTGTGCTGGTGAAACCTTTAAATCGGGATTGACATTGCTAAAAAATTGAATGTTCATTTTTTCGAGTCCTGAAAAAACCGATAAAATAATAAAGAGAGCCGTTGTGGCAATCGTGATGGCAAAAACCGCAATGGATGTAATGATGTTCACGCCAGTGATTCTTCGTTTTGAGAAAACAAAAGTGAGAAGTCCAAAAACAAGCGATAATAATCCGGTTGAAATTAGGATTAAGTTCAAAAAGTTGATGAAGATGGTTTGTTTTGCGACTTGAAATAAAACTGCCACTGCTGTCCCGGATAAAATTGCAATCAAAAAAGCAATTCCGAGTTTTTGGTTTTTATGAACATATTTCAGTAATTTGTTGAATACTAAATAAATAGCAGTAGTCTGAAGCGATAGATAGATAAAGCAACTCAGATAAACCCAGATTTTTTGAGACAGAGAAAGGATTGTTCTTGGATAAAATAATTCCTGAAAAATATAAAAAGAGGAATTGGCAATGAAAATAAGTGTTCCGGCAAGTAAAGCCGTAATTACAATCAAAATCATACTGATGAGCAGCGTATGCGTATTGTAGCGACGAGCTATGAAAAGCGAAACATTTCTCATTTACAATTTCGGATTGTTGCCTTCTCCCCGAAGTGCACGGTCAATTTTATCAATTTCCTCATGAGAAACATCGAGGTAAAACAAAATCTCTGGTGTAATGCGCATGGTTTTAGCGGCAGTTTTTGCAATCAACGAGCGATAATAAGGAGTTTTTTCTTTGATTTGCTGGATGATTTGTTCTTTTTCCTGTGTTGGAAATATGCTGATATAAACTTTTGCAACCGATAAATCGGGAGTGACTCTGACTTCTGAAACGGTCAAAAGTTTTCCCGGATAGAGTTCCATGGCTTCTTTTCGGAAGATTTCCGAAAGTTCTTCCTGAAAGACTTTGGCTACTTTTTTTTGTCTGTTTGTTTCCAAAATAAATCCAATTTGGGTTTCTGCGAAATTACGTCTTTTTCTTTAAAATAGTGGAGATACTGAAAATAGATAGCTTCAAATTCAGAATTTTGAATTCTAATTTTTAATTTCGTGGCATGATGAAAATTGAACACATAGGAATTGCGGTGAAAGATTTGGGTTTATCCAATGAATTATTTCGAAAGTTAATGGGCAAGCCTGCCTACAAGGAAGAAATTGTGGAAGGAGAAGCCGTGAAGACTTCTTTTTTTGAAATTGGTGAAAGTAAAATCGAGCTATTGGAGGCGATGAATGAGAGCAGTGCGATTGCTAAATATCTTGAAAAAAACAGAGAAGGAATTCATCATATTGCCTTTTCAGTAGAGGATTTACCAAGTGAAATTCAGCGGCTTAAAGAGGAGGGGTTTCAATTTATCAATGAAGAACCAAAGGAGGGGGCGGATAACAAGTGGGTGGTTTTTCTTCATCCGAAATCGACCAATGGTGTTTTGGTGGAATTATGTAGCGAGCGAAATTAGTTTGGTCAATTAAAGAGATTGTTGTAAAATTGCAATCCCAAAAGCGTACTTCGTTTCTCAGAATTCGGAATTCGTAAAAAAAGGGTCCTATAGCTCAGCTGGTTAGAGCA